>Ga0308015_10000128_pt1 | contig 38545 bp, 35 predicted proteins | sample Neamet231_FD_203128 | JGI IMG/M metagenome (GOLD analysis project Ga0308015, IMG submission 203128) | Marine microbial communities from water near the shore, Antarctic Ocean - #231 | ecosystem: Environmental > Aquatic > Marine > Unclassified | place: Southern Ocean | collected 2014-07-28
CAGTGTTAATGGAATTGCGTGGGCGTGCTGTTTTAGGTAAAATGAGGCGCTTCGAATTACAAATTTTATATGCGCGCGGAATGACCAAGCTTTGGGAAAAAATTGAGCATTTGCGCACAATTGAAAACTTGCGGTTGGCAGACTTCGGCACGCGACGGAGGCATTCGTTTCTTTGGCAGGATTGGGCTGTGCAGGCTATGACTGAAGGGCTGGGGGATAAATTTGTTGGTACTTCCAATTGTCTAATCGCTAAAAATCGTGATTTGGCAGCAATTGGCACCAATGCCCACGAATTGCCAATGATCTATTCTGCCCTGACGCAATCGGATGAGGCACTACGTCAGGCCCCCTATGATGTTTTATCTGATTGGCACGAAGAACATGATGGCAATCTACGGATCATCTTGCCTGATACCTATGGGACCGAGGAGTTTTTACGAAATGCGCCGAACTGGCTGGCAAAATGGACGGGAATTCGTATCGATTCTGGGGACCCTATTATAGGTGCTGAAAACGCAATAAAATGGTGGAAAAGTAGGGGCGAAGATCCAACTCAGAAGTTAATAATTTTCTCTGATGGTTTGGATGTTGCGAAGATTTCTGAATTGCATACGCTGTTTCATGGTAGGATAAAGGTATCTTTTGGGTGGGGCACGCTGCTCACCAATGATTTTCGCGGGCTAGTTCCGGAAGATGCCTTGCAGCCTTTTTCTTTAGTCTGCAAGGCGGTGTCGGCAGATGGACGACCAACAGTCAAACTATCAGATAATCCCAATAAATCGATGGGTCCATTAGATGAAATTGAACGTTACAAACGGGTGTTCAATTTTGGTCAACAATCAGCACAGCGGGTCATCGTTTAAGGGTTAGTCAGCCATTGGTGGGCCAAATGCAAGGCGCGTTCCGCGAAGCGGCGGTGCGCGGGGCTCTTTTTGGGCTGGCGCTGGATCACCCAACCAGAAGAAGCAAAGCCGCGGAGCATAAGGAAAAACTTAATATCCTCAACACTGGGTGCTTTGCGCAATGTTCCATAACCTGACTGAATTGCTGCAAGAAGATCGTCCAAATACCGTAAGGTATAATGCTGAGATACGGCAACGCCAAGATCGTAGCCCCGATAGCCATAGCCCGCGTCATCAAAGTCTATCAACGTAAGGCCTGCTTCATTCGTAAAGATATTTTCCTGCACCGCATCCGCATGAATCAAGCCAAAATCTGCGCTTTTCATAGCCTTTAAATAGTCATGTGCTGCATCTCTAGCATATATTATGAACTTTTTCTCTCCAGCTGATAGTGTTGTATTTTCCCAAAACCTACCCCAAAATGGTGACTTTCCTAATAGGCCTTGCAGATCCCATGCGGGACGGGCGATGTCTGTAGTGTTTGTGGAGTCGCTTGTATTGTGCAGCTGGGCAAGCAACTGCCCTAGGCCGTGATAAAGATCACAGTGTGCAGTTGCGCTGCCGTCAAATGGCATATCAGCGGCACCGATTGGCGTTCCCGTCACCCAGGAGATCACTGATGCAAATCTACCATCTGGAAGCGGTGTGATGAATGTGCCGTTCTGGCTGGGAATGGGCTTGGGGCAGGCAAAGCCAGCATCGGCTAATCGTGCAGTCCAGCTCAGTTCAGATAAAATCGAAGCCTCGCTTTGATAACCTGCACGATGCAAGCGTAGGGCTGCAGGTGCTCCATCACGCATAATTCGGTAAACTGCATTTTCACGCTCTGCTATTAACTCAACTGGGCCACCTGCCCCCCATTTAGCGGCAATATCATTTAAGTTTTTCATGATTTAGCATTCTGGAATGCGAGTTTTAAAATATCGAGCGCCAATGTCGCATTATTGGAGCTGAAAGGCATAGGGGGCCGTAACTTTAACACATTGCGATTGCGGCCAGTTCGCCCCATCAGCATGCCGTTGTTGCGGGCATATTCCACCACATGGGCCGCTAGGGCTTCATCAGCAACACCATCGGTTTCGAGCTCCAGTGCTATAAACAAACCGCGCCCCCGGGTGCTGGCGATACTCTCATGGTCTAAGCTGTGTAGGTTTTGTAAAAATTCAGCGCCAACGAGTTTGGCATTTTCTACAAGATTGTCCTGCTCGATCACATCTAATGTAGCGGCAGCTGCAGCGCAGCTCACTGGATTTCCACCAAATGTATTGAAATACCCAAAGGCATTTCGAAACGCTGACATGACCTTGGCGCGGGCGACTACTGCTGCCACAGGGTGACCATTTGCCATAGGTTTGCCCAAGGTTACCACATCTGGCGAGAGACCAAGCCAATCATGACCCCACCAAGTGTCCCCACTACGGCCAAACCCAGGCTGAACTTCATCAGCAATCAAAATACCACCTGCTGCATGGATTACCTTGGCTGCGGGTTTCATAAAATTTTGTGGCAAATCTGGAAGGCCTTCATTTGCGAATGTTGGGCAAAACAGAAAACCTGAGAAGCCATGGCCGGAGACTTCCAAATCATCAATTGCAATTTGAATTTCGTGTGCAAAAGCCTCTGCCTGACCTTGAGTACTGCCGCCCACGGGGCGCAGTGTATCTGGAGCGGGGACGTGGCGAATATTGGCGGCATAGCCACCGATCGGTGGTTTGCGTGATGACAGCTGTGACACGGCCATTGTATTGCCATGATAAGTATTATCAGTGGAAATTATTCCAGTTTTTCCAGTCATGGCCTGCGCCATTCTAAGGGCGATATCATTAGCTTCAGATCCGCTGCAGACCATAATCACCTGATCTAGTTGTGATTGAAATTTGGCTGTGAGGCGTTCGGCGAATTCAATAATACCGTCATGCAAATATCGGGTATGGATATTTAAAGTAGCAGCTTGTTCTGAAATCGCTGCGACCACATGGGGGTGGCAATGACCTACATGGGGTACGTTATTATAGCAATCCAGGTACTTTTGGCCCTTATCATCCCAAACCCAAACCCCCTGACCTCTGACTAAATGCAAAGGCACCTCGTAAAAGGTGGGTACGTTTGAGCCCAATACCGACTCGCGGCGCGCCATTAAATCATTCGTCATCTTTTACCTTACCTCGTAGAGATTTAATCGAGCCACGTTGGACCTTGCTGGCTAGCCTGCGCTTTTGCGACCCTAGAGTTGGGCGGGTTGCAATACGTCGCTTTGGTCTGACAACAGATTGAAGGATCAGCTTTTTTAGCCGATCACGGGCTATTTCACGGTTCCGGCCTTGCGAGCGTGTGTCTTCAACCCTCAAGATTAAAGCCCCCTCAAGTGTCCATTTTCGGCCAGCTAGCTTTTTAAGGCGTGTTTTTACGTAACCTGGAAGGCTCGGGCTGCGTGCCGCTTCAAAGCGTAGCTCAACGGCGGTGGAAACCTTATTGACATTTTGCCCTCCCGGCCCTTGCGAGCGGGTAAAGCTTTCAGTCAGCTCCCAGTCGTGAATAACTATTTCATCATTAATTTGTAACATGGGTACTCTATATCATAAAGAAAAAGGGCCGCCCAGATGGGGCGGCCCTTCGAAAGTTGTGTGGAGGGCGAGTCGTTTAGGACGGCTGTGCCCAAGTTTGGTGGTAATCCACCAAGGGTTGCCTCAGAGGGTACCCCCCAAACCTGTTACGACTCCATTCTCCAATACCTTTCTTGACACTGGATCACCTCCTTTCAACTGGTTAAAGATACTCATAACTTGCCAGAGGAAAAAACAAAGTCAATGATTTTTTGTAGAGCGCCCTACAAGATATAGTACCAGCATTCGGAATGGTGCCAAAGCGATTAGCGCCAAAGTTAGCTTTACCATCCAGTCAGCTACTGCGAGTGAGGCCCAAAGTGGCAGTTCAGGACCTGCACCGAGTAGGGGTACGGCGCCCTGAGCCCAATCTGGGATATTGGCTGTTTCCAGTCCATTAAACACGGTGGAAAAAGATATACTAAAGAACAAGAACGTATCAAGTGCGCTACCGATTAGGGTGGACGCAAGTGGCGCACGCCACCATGAGCCATCCCGCAGACGATCAAAAATTTGTACGTCTAGCAGTTGCGCAACAAGAAACGCAGTGCCGGAGCCGATAGCCACTCGCAATGTGACGGCTGGGAACGTGTAGCCATCGCCTTGCAACATAATTTGTGTACCGATCAGAGAGCAAAGGATGCCCACAACAAAACCAGCAAATACAACGCGTCGAGCAGCTGAAACGCCATAAACACGGTTCATGACATCAGTTATTAAAAAGGCGACTGGATAGGTGAAGGCACCCCATGTCAGCCAATCACCAAGGAGATATTGTACAAGAATATTAGAGGCCACGACGACTGTGGCCATGGCAAAAATGCCAGGGATGTAATTATTTTTCATATTTTCAGTTCCGTTTTTTAGCCAAGGTAGCGGCGACTTGGTCAGGTTTGACGCGCCCACATACGAGCCCTCATTCAATCTTACAAGCTAAATTCCATTTATGCGGCGACTTATGAATTACTGCTAAACATTAGAGGTCTAGTAATACGATGCTACATTGTTGTGGCAATCTGCCCATCGTGATGGGCGGTCTTGTCTTACTGGGCTTTGCATTTGGTTTCGGTGGTGGTGGATTGAGAATACGGTCAACCCAACTAGCCGCTTCTTTACAGCCATCTCCCTGAGGTGGTGGTGCTTGATTAATGCAGGCTTTTTGGCCTTTTGGACATTTTAGGCGGACGTGAAAGTGATAGTGATGACCATACCACGGCCGAATTTTGCGCAACCAAGACCTATTACCGGTGGCGGATTTACACATGGCAACTTTGGCACCTGGAAATAGGAAAATCCGAGCAACTCGTGGATCAGAGGCAGCAAGTTTTAAAACTTTTTCATGATCTTTGGTCCAACGCTTGTTGGTAAATGCCCCATATGCGCGACGCATGGAAATTGAGGAGGTCTTTTCCCGCTCTGCTATCGATAGGTCTTGATCTGTTTTGGGCAGGAGCCAGATATCAGCGTCTAGTCCTATTTGATGGCTTGCATGGCCCGATAACATTGGCCCTCCGCGAGGCTGTGAAATATCTCCTATATATATGCCGGACCAAGAGGTGTGTTTGGCCACATTGTGAGAGAGATCTTGCAGGTATCCAACTGTGATTGGCTGGCCCCAATTGCGATTGCGCGAGAGTCGCATAGCCTGCCATGTGGGTCCGGTTTCGGGCAAGGCTAAACCACCCGCCAAACAGCCTTTGGCGTAGCTACCAAAAGATTCTGGTTTCTGCAGAGAACCCAGCCTTGCTGCACCAAAAAATTCCTTAGCTGGGGTTTGTACTGAGAGGTTGGGGCGAGCCTGGGGTTTGTCGTCCCGGGTTTGGGCGATCGATACTCCAGGTGAGTTGCCGATTAAAAGCGCGAATACTAAGGCATAGGTGTTTAGGAGGTGTCCCACTCTGCTTGATCTCCGTTTGGATGCACCCAGCGTAGCAGGAGCATTCCCAAGATGAACAGACCCACTACTGGCGTAAAGCCTAAACGAGCATCATTCAGCCAATAAGTGAATATCCCAATAAGAAGTGGGGCCAAAAATGCTGTTGCTTTGCCAGCTAAGGCAAACAATCCAAAAGCCTCAGTTGGGCGTTTCGGATTGGTATGGCGTACCATCATGGATCGGCTGGCCGCATAAATTCCACCACCCGATCCGCCAATGGCCGCTCCGCATATGTAGAAAACGTTATCGGGAAGGATGGACCCCTCGGCTAGGGTTAAGCCGTAAAAGCTCGTGCGTGTCATGCCTATAATACAAAGTGAAACGATTATTAGTACAGAAATGTGGAAATAGATAACTGGAAGTGGTCCCAATTTTTGATCACACTTCCCAGAAATCCAAGTGACTAGCGCCGCTGATATGCCACTAATTATTCCAAAAACACCAAGTTGAGTTTGTCCCCAACCTAGCACCAAAACTGCGTAAACGCCTCCGAAGGCATAAAGCCCATTTAGCGCATCGCGGTAAAACATTTGCGCGCCCATGAAGGCAAATAGGCTAGGCCGCCTTACCATTCCTTGTAGGGAAAGTTTTAACGTGGCCATAGATTGGCGAAACCCGCCCTGGCTGTTTGGAATTTCGCCTTCGCGGACCCACATGAAATAAGGCACCATAAAGATCGCAAACCAAATGGCAATCAGAGGACCTACCGCCCGCGTGCCTTCGCGCGCCTCTGGATCAAGAAACCCAAACCCTGGATCAAGGCCGATCATGAAGGTTTTTCCACCCTCATCGAAGAAGAAAAAAAGCATAATAAACAGGCTCAATATACCGCCTGCATAGCCCAAAGCGGCGCCACTACCAGAAATTTCCCCTACCTCGCGGCGGCTCCCAAGGCTAGGGAGCACTGCGTTTGTGAATACCAGTGCTAGCTCGGCGGCTACGAAGGCAATGGAGAATATAATGAGCGATGACCACATGGCCGAGCCATCGGGGACCATATACCACAGCATCCATGAGCAAATCACAAAGACTATGGAGGCAGTCCAAAGCCATGGCATCCGGCGTCCCGTGCTATCGGCGTAGGAGCCAGCTAAAATTCCGATTACCGCCACGAGGAGGCCTGCTACCGCTTGTCCCCAAGACCACATGGTTTGGGCGCTGGCATTAGCGCTTTCTTGATCGAGGCCGCTATTAAAGAAATACTCTGCAGCCACACCAGCGAAATAGGGGCCAAAAATAAAGGTGAGACCAAGTGTATAAAAGGGCTGGGTTGCCCAATCGAACATCATCCAACCGCGTATGCGTTTTCTGAGGTTTTGATCCAGCATTATTGCATCTGCCATTTTTATCCGGTACTTTTCATCGACATTGGCTGACAGTCAATATCAACGCAAGGATTTCTTAAGTTTGCATTGGCGGCCATGGTCGTAGATCTTCAGCGGCGACCCAAGCCTCCACCCAATCTGGGATTTGGGGCAAGGTTATATCCGGGCCTAATTCCGCTAAAACCTGATCAGTAGATACAATTCCATCTGAATTAGTCACAGCGGTGCGATAGAGGGCATGTCCTGCACAGGTTCCCCGCACCCACATGCTTTGCTCTAAATATATGAATCGTTGATCGGCACATATGGCGCGGCTTTGCATTTTAATTTTGTCAAACAATCGTATGCGTTTGCGATAGCGCACGGAGCTACCAGCAATTGTCAGCCCCCAGTGACGGCGCTTCAGTGCAGCGATTAAGCCGGAACGCTTGGCCATCGGTAGGCGACCCATATCATAAATCGAAAGGGTGAGGCCATTATTGAGCTCTAACCAAAGGTCTAAATCCCAAGGTAGGCAATAATGTGTGCTATCGTGGGTTTCGCCCACTCCAAGTGATGCTGCGTTGCGGTGCAGACAAAATTGCCACGCCAAACGGACAAAAGGATACATGAAAAGCCTCCGGTTCATCCCAATTCGCCCTTTAGGGACTTAACGTCAAGACCCTAGGCTGGGAATCCAATGGTATGTCCCTTGCCGATACCGGCGGAAGCGCTTAGGTAAATACAAACAAATTATATTGAGGTTTTCCATGTCTCCTATTTTTGCGATACCCTATATGATCCTGAACGTAATTTGGTTCTTTATCATAGCCCACTTCATCATGAGCTGGTTGATCGCCTTCAATGTTTTGAATCTTTATCAACCAATCGTCAGCCAAATTTGGCAGGGTTTAAATCGTATTTTAGACCCAATCTATGGGCGTATTCGCCAGTTCATTCCGAATATGGGCGGGCTGGATCTTGCTCCACTAATCGCTTTGTTGATGGTGGCCGCCCTCCAATATACGCTGGCCTATTACGGCCAATAACCCATCGGAAACCACATGCCCCACACTGCCCTTCTGAGGGACGTCTTTGGATTCGATGCGTTTAGACCCGGACAGGAAGATATAGTTCGCGCTGTGACTGAGGGGCAAAATGTGTTGGCAATCATGCCAACTGGTGGCGGCAAATCGCTTTGCTTTCAACTTCCAGCACTGATCCGCGAGGGGGTGACTGTTGTAATTTCTCCTTTAATTGCATTGATGCGTGACCAAGTGCGCGCCTTGCAGGCGGTTGGTGTCAGCGCGGGGGCATTGACGTCGGGCAATACGCCAGAAGAAACTGATGCGGTTTGGGAAGCTTTGGAGCAAGGTACGCTCAAGCTACTGTACATCGCACCAGAACGATTGGCCACAAGCTCCTCTATGGGTATGTTGCGAAGGATTGGAGTAAGTATGATCGCGGTTGATGAGGCTCATTGTGTTTCACAATGGGGTCATGATTTTCGCCCTGATTATTTACGAATTGGTGAGTTGCGTAAGACGCTGGGCGTACCACTTGCAGCTTTTACAGCCACTGCGGATGAAGAGACACAAGCTGAAATTATCAATAAGCTGTTTGATGGTGTGGCACCGTCCAGCTTTTTACATGGGTTTGATCGGCCTAACCTCCATTTAGCTTTTGCGGCCAAGGATCAACCACGCAAACAGATCTTGAATTTTGCGGGGGCACGGCAGGGACAGTCGGGTATTGTCTATTGTGGTACTCGTGCCAAAACTGAAACCTTGGCGCAGGCCCTGCGCGAGGCTGGGCATTCTTCCTGTCATTATCATGGTGGCATGGAGGCTGATGATCGCCGGATAGTGGAAACACGCTTCCAACGTGAGGATGGATTAATTGTTGTGGCTACCGTAGCTTTTGGCATGGGTGTTGATAAGCCGGATATCCGCTGGGTAGCACATGCAGATTTGCCCAAGTCTATTGAATCTTATTACCAAGAAATTGGCCGTGGTGGTCGGGATGGTGCACCGGCTGAAACTTTAACTTTGTTTGGTGCAGATGATATTCGTCTTCGTCGCTCTCAGATTGATGAGGGCATGGCGCCAGCAGACCGTAAGATGGCAGATCATGCACGATTAAATGCTTTATTGGGATTGGCGGAGGCGCTCACCTGCCGCCGTACAACGTTGCTTAAGTATTTTGGAGAAAGTGGTGCCACATGTGGTAACTGTGATCTCTGTGATTCCCCACCAGAATTATTTGATGGCACGCAGCCTGTACGCATGGCGCTGTCTGCGATTTTGCGCACTGGTGAGTGGTTTGGTACTGGCCATTTGATTGATATTTTGCGCGGTAATGATACTGAGAAAGTGCGGCAACGAGCGCATAATGAGCTGCCAACCTTTGGTGTGGGCAAAGGGATCAGTAAGGCGCAGTGGCAAGCTATTTTTCGGCAAATGATGGGTTATGATTTGATCCGTCCAGACCCGGAGCGACATGGTGGGTTGCGGTTCACTGAAAACGCTCGACCTTTGCTGAAGGGTGAAGCTGAAATTCAATTGCGTAAAGATAGCATTAACGCGGCAGCCAATGAGCACCGGCCTGTGGTTAAATCGCTTGTATCTGAAGAAGACGCACCACTTTTGTCTGCGCTGAAAGCTAAAAGGCGGGCCTTGGCAGAACAGCAAAAAGTGCCGGCTTATATCGTATTCAACGATAAAACTTTGATTGAGATGGCGGAACGACGCCCGGAAACTCTTGATGAGATGGCCTCAGTCGGTGGTGTGGGTGCTAAGAAGTTGGAAAGCTATGGCCAGGCTTTTTTGGCAGTGATTTCTGGGGTTGAAACTTATGTGCACCCCACGCGCCGTAAGATGGCGGGGCGGCCTGAGGGCTATATATTTGATCAGCTTTTGGCTCGACAGCAAGAGTTGGAGCGCGGTGCATTTGAGGGTGAGAAGCCCCTGACGTGTTCCACAGCGACATTACGAAATATAGCCAAGGCTCGGCCAAAAAGTTTAGAGCAGCTTGAGAAAATTAGTGGAATGAATCTCGCGCGTACAGAACGTTTTGGTGCGGCATTTTTGAAAATCTTGCAGTCTGTGTAAGCTGAGCTAAGTTACTTACGATAGGAGAGTGAACTATGTTGGTATGTATTTCACCGGCGAAAAAGCTGGATTGGTCTGAGGTTGCGCGCACTGACTTCACGCAACCTGATTTTGCGCAGGAGGCTTTGAGCCTTGTAAAAACAGCCCGTGCACTTTCGGTTGAGGATTTGCAAAAACTGATGTCAATAAGCAAAAGCCTGGCAAGCCTAAACCGGGATCGGTTTCGCGATTACGCGTCAGAACCGGATGCCGAAGCGTTGCGCCCCGCCGCCTTGGCCTTTGCGGGAGACACCTACCGGGGGCTGGAAGCTGCAAGCCTTAGTCGCGACGATATGCGCTGGGCTCAGGATCATTTGCGAATTTTGTCAGGGCTTTATGGCGTATTGCGCCCCTTGGATCAAATCCAAGCTTACCGGCTTGAAATGGGTAGCCGTCTGAAAACCAAACGTGGTGGATCGCTTTATGCCTATTGGGGCCAAGAGATTTCAAAAGCACTAAATATGCAGGCTGAGGTCACGGGATCAAAAGCCTTGATTAACTGTGCGAGCCAAGAGTACTTTGGTGCGGTTGATATCAAAGCACTCAGTCTACCCATCATCACACCGCAATTTTTAGAATCCAAAGATGGAAATGCAAAGATCATAAGCTTTTATGCTAAAAAAGCTCGTGGAGCGATGGCACGGTTTGTGGTCCAAAACCGTCTTTCCGACGCTGGACAGATCGCTGATTTTGATGTGGGTGGATACAAATATCAACCGAGCCAGTCCACGCCTGAAGCGCCAGTTTTTATGCGTGATTATCCGATTTGATCACCAAATATTGTTTTGGAATGCTGGTTTAAGTATATTTTTAGCCACGGGGTGAACTCTTGTGGCCGCTCTCTAGTTTGGTACGCTAAATCTTTTAGGCTTTCCCAGCGATAGTCCATGACCTCATCAACGTTGGGTTGGATGGAAATCTCAGCTGCTTGAACAACAAATATCTCGACAACCTCATGCTCAATCATACCGCCACCCACATCGGCACGATATTCCACAGTGTCGCGATATACCGGAGTTTGTCCAAAAATTCCAAGCTCTTCACCCAGCCTGCGGATCGCGCACTGCAGTCCAGATTCATTCCATTCTGGATGGGTACAGCAGGCATTAGCCCAAAGGCCAGGTGTGTGGTATTTCGACAATGCGCGGCATTGCAAAAGTGTTTTATCACCCTGCATTACAAAGACAGATACTGCTTTATGGCGCAATCCACGTAAGTGAGTTTGCAGCTTTTCAACAGGCTGCAACGTACCATCCACCCATGCAGGAATCAAAATTTCCATTGGCTCTGCCCTAAATTTTATGATTGAGTTATAGTGTTAAATTAATTTAAGAAAAAGTAGAAGATATGGAAATATTGCTTCTATATTAAACAAATTACCTAAGGCATGCCTGTGGATGGCGGAAATGTCGCGGCTAATAGTGTTAAAATTGGTTGAATCAGCGCAGAAACTTACGCCATTAGCCTTACATAGGCTCTAAGATTTAACTAAAAGTAAAACATTATGATTATCAAACGTATTATGACCATGCAGATAGTCTAAAGGATAACAGAAAGAAATTTGCGATGTCGTTTGACAGTTTTTTCAAAGACCAGCTCGATCAACTGAAACAAGATGGCAATTATCGCTACTTTGCGGATCTTGAGCGCTCTGCCGGAAAGTTTCCGCGCGCAACCAATCACTTTGACGGTGGTACGCGCGATGTGACTGTTTGGTGCTCTAACGATTATTTAGGTATGGGCCAGCATCCAAAGGTGATTGCCGCGATGCAAGAGGCTGTGGGCCGTTGCGGTACTGGTGCTGGTGGCACGCGCAACATTAGCGGCACGAATCATGACCATTTGTTACTTGAGCGTGAGTTGGCTGATTTGCACGGCAAGGATGCAGCGCTTTTGTTCACTTCGGGATATGTATCTAACTGGACCACCCTTACTACTCTCGGTGCTAAAATTCCTGATATTGTGATCCTGTCTGACAGTGAGAACCATGCCTCGATGATTGAGGGCATTCGCCACTCTAAAGCTGATAAAATGATCTGGGCACACAATGATGTGGAAGATCTGGATCGCAAACTGGCCGCTTGTGGGGACCGTCCGAAGCTGGTGGCTTTCGAGAGCGTTTACTCGATGGATGGGGATATTGCTCCCATGGCAGAAATTTTGGACGTTTGTGAAAAGCATGGAGCCTTGACTTATCTTGATGAAGTTCATGCGGTTGGCATGTATGGCCCGCATGGCGGTGGCATCAGCGAACGTGAAGGCTTGGCGCATCGAGTCGATATTATTGAGGGCACCTTGGGCAAAGCGTTTGGTTGTGTTGGGGGTTACATTACAGGTTCGGAAGCCATCTGTGATTTCGTCCGTTCTTTTGGGTCTGGTTTTATTTTTACTACAGCATTGCCGCCGGCTGTGGCTGCGGCGGCTCGCACCTCGATTATGCACCTTAAAACCAGTGAGGTTGAACGTTTGGGTCAGCGCGCCCAAGTGGCTCGCCTCCGCGCTGGGCTGGACCGGGCGGGTATTCCATATTTGCAAAATGACAGCCATATCGTGCCTGTCATGATTAAGGATGCGGTTAAAACTAAGATGCTTGCGGATTACCTGATGGATGTATTCGGTATCTATGTGCAACCAATTAACTATCCAACTGTCCCCAAAGGAACAGAGCGCTTGCGCTTCACTCCATCTCCACTGCACACTGATGCTGATGTAGATTATCTTGTAGCTGCGCTTACTGAGTTGTGGAACCAATGTGCGCTTTCGCGAGCGGTTGCTTAGCGTGAAATAATGCTGCTTGTGACTAGGGACTTTATGGTCTGTACCTATGATATAATCATCAATAATTAGAACGATTGGTAAGATCTAGGATGAGACATACTTTAATTTCTGCTCTATTAGTTATGCTGGCTTCACCGGTTCTGGCTGGTGGCCATTCTGCAACTGGTGACGTGGTAGCTGGTAAGATTGCCTACAGCAAGCAATGCGTTGCCTGCCATGTTGTTGTGAATGATGATGGTGAAAAGCTGGCTGGGCGTAATGGGAAGTCAGGGCCAAATCTCTATAATATAGCAGGGGCAGGTGCCGGTATGGTTGAGGGTTACCGCTACGGTAAATCGATTGTTGCTGCCGGTGCAGGAAATGGTTTGGTTTGGACCGAAGCTACTTTTGTAGCTTATGTTCAAGATCCAAAGGGCTTTCTGCGTACATACCTAAATGATAAAAAAGCCCGTGCAAAGATGAGCTACAAAGTGCGTAACGAAGAAGATGCTCACAACATTTATGCGTATTTGTTCAGCCTGTATGCTGAGTAATAAGTTTCAAGTTCCACCCCTTTAAGGGAGGTGGCGCTTGATCTTCGTTAGATTCTTTCAATCGCCACAGCAATCCCTTGACCGCCACCGATACACATGGTGGCCAGACCCTTTTGGCCGCCGCTGCGTTCTAGCTCAGCCATTAGCTTGACCATGATAATAGCTCCTGTAGCTCCCACTGGATGGCCTAAAGCAATTGCGCCTCCATTGGGGTTAACCTTTGCTGGATCAAGTCCCAGGCCTCGGTTCACAGCAATAGCTTGCGCTGCGAAAGCTTCATTGCTTTCAACCACATCGAAATCACCAATTGAAAGGCCTGTTTTAGCCATCAAATTCGAAACAGCTGGAACCGGTCCAATCCCCATGACTTCAGGACGCACGCCGGCATGTCCATAGCCGAGTAGGCGAAATTTAGGTATTAATCCGGCGCGCTCGGCCGCATCAGCGCGGGCTAAAACGATTGCTGCAGCCCCATCATTGATGCCAGAGGCATTTCCGGCGGTCACGGTGCCATCTTTTTGAAATACGGTGCGCAGACCAGCTAAAACCTTGGCTGTTGTGGCCTTTGGGTGCTCGTCGGTGATGAAATCCACTATGTCACGTTTGACCTTAATCGACACTGGCGTAATTTGCTCCACAAAGCGGCCATCAGTAATGGCTGCAGCAGCTCGGTTTTGGCTTTCAAGCGCAAAGTCATCTTGATCGGTCCGCGTCACCGCATTTTCTTGTGCCACATTTTCAGCAGTAATTCCCATATGGCCTGTACCGAATGGACAATGTAGCGAACCGAGCATCATATCTAGCGCTTTGACATCTCCCATCTTTTGGCCCCATCTTTGCGCCTGCATTATATAGGGGGATCGGCTCATATTCTCGGCACCACCGGCCAGGCCAAACTCCGCATCGCCTAGCATCAGAGATTGCGCAACTGATACGATGGCTTGCAGACCTGAGCCGCAAAGTCGATTTACATTCATGGCTGGGGCGCTGTCAGCAATACCCGCTTGTAGGGCCGCGACCCGTGACAAATACATATCGCGGGGCTCTGTGTTGATGACATGCCCAAAAGCCACATGGCCAATTTGGCCGCCATCAACTTGTGCGCGCATCAAAGCCGCTTTGGCCACTGTGGCGCCCAAATCAATCGGGGTTACGGTTGCTAAGCTGCCGCCAAATGCACCAATTGCTGTACGAGCGCCGCCAAGAATTACGATATCTGTCATGTTTTCCTCCGTTTTGGTTATTCTAAGCGGCTTGGCAATCAAGGAAAAGCGAAACCTAACGACATGGGAATTGAATTAGAGAACAAAGTATGAACAAAATAGTGGGTGGAATCACTTATCTGGTCTGTTTTATGTCCCATTCTAAAGTCATTAATCTGCCACAAGTCCAGCGCCCTTGGGCGGAGCTACAAGCCTGTTCGAACTTCACTTTTCTAACAGGGGGATCGCATCCTGAGGAATATATGGACCGTGCTGCATTTTTAGGCCTATCTGCGGTGGCGATTGCGGATGTGAACTCTGTTGCGGGAATCGTGCGTGCGCACACTAGGGGCCGTGAGATTGAGCGTCTGGTTGCCGAACGGCAGGCCTTTGATCATAGAGTAGGATTAATTGGCCCGCCTGTACCGCTTGGGCTTAAGCGCAGCCCTTCTGCGCAGATTTACAACATGCCGCGCTTGCTTCCAGCGGCTAAGATCGTACTGCGTGATGGGTTTACGGCTACGCTCTTACCGAAAAGTCGCTTAGGCTGGGGACGGCTATGCCGTTTGATTTCACGTGGGCGTTTGCGTGTGGAGAAAGGTACTTGTGATATCGGGTTTGAAGACCTGCTAGAGTTTGGCGGTGACCAACTGATTTTGCTGCATGCGCCACCATCTCAGAAGGCGACAGTTGTACTGGACGCGTGGCTTTCACTTGCACGCCGCTTGATATGTCGCTTCCCTCAAGATGTGATGTTACTTTTGGCCCCAGTCTATGATGGCCAAGATGTGGCACGTTTCGTTAATATGGCAGCCTTTAGTCATGAGCTTTCTACTCCACTGGTGGCTTCTGCTGCACCAGTGATGCACCATGGATCACGGCGTCGGTTGACGGATGTGCTGACGGCAATCCGCCTTGGAGTGCAGGTGGATAATTTGGGCCGTGCGGCACAGCTTAACTCAGAGCAGCGTCTTCGCTCTGCCGCTGAAGCTGCAACTTTGTTTCATGCCTACCCTGAGGCTTTGATGCAAACGGCACGGATATTAGAGCGGCTCAATTTTTCACTGGATGACCTGCGATATGAATACCCCTCCGAGCTGACTGGAGATGAGACCCCAGCAGATCGGCTTCGGCGTTTGGCCTATGATGGGCTTGAGTGGCGCTACCCAAATGGAGCAAGTGAGAAGGTCAAACGGCTTATTGGGCATGAGCTCTCGTTGATCAGTAAGCTGGAATTTGAGCCTTACTTTTTGACTGTTCACGATATCGTTGCCTTCGCCCGGTCGCGTGGCATCTTATGCCAAGGCCGGGGGTCGGCGGCCAATTCTGTGGTGTGCTACTGTTTGGGTGTTACCTCTGTTAGCCCAGAGGTGGGCACCATGGTGTTTGAGCGCTTTGTATCAGAGGCCCGCAATGAGCCACCAGACATTGATGTGGATTTTGAGCATGAGCGCCGCGAGGAGGTGATTCAGTACATATATGCGCGATATGGAAGGCATCGTGCTGGGCTTTGTGCCACAGTAGTGCATTATCGTGGTAAGCGGGCAATTCGGGAAGTGGGCCGGGCCATGGGCCTGTCAGAAGATACGATTGGCGCGCTCTCGTCTCAGCTATGGAGTTTTTTCTCAACCAAAGGGGAGGCCACCCGAATGGTTGAAATTGGCTTGGATCCCAGTGATCCTCACCTTCGCCAAACTATGGACTTAATCTATGAGGTGATTGGGTTTCCGCGACATTTATCCCAGCATGTAGGTGGATTTATTGTGACTGATGGCCGGCTGGATGAGTTGGTGCCAATAGAGAATGCTACGATGGAAGGTCGCACTGTCATCTGCTGGGACAAGGATGATATTAACAGCCTAGGCATTCTAAAAGTGGATATTCTGGCCTTGGGTATGCTGACCTGTATTCGTAAAGCTTTTGATCTGATCGCTGTACATCATGGGGTGAATTATAGCCTTGCCACCCTGCCACCTGAGGATCCAGCTGTTTATGACATGATTTGCCAAGCTGATACTTTGGGAGTGTTCCAGGTGGAGAGCCGGGCGCAGATGAATTTTTTACCACGTATGCGTCCCCGTACTTTTTATGATCTAGTGATCGAAGTGGCCATTATTCGACCAGGCCCTATTCAAGGCGACATGGTTCATCCCTATATTCGCCGCCGAAATGGGGAAGAGGCGGTGAGTTTCCCCTCAGATGCGCTGGGAGCTGTATTGGGAAAAACTTTAGGGGTACCATTGTTTCAGGAACAAGCAATGCAAATTGCCATTGTGGGCGCTGGTTTCACTCCAGATCAAGCCGACCGTCTCCGCCGCTCTCTAGCCACTTTTAAAAAGCACGGCAATGTCAGTGAATTCCAATCACTTTTTATGCGCGGCATGCTGCGCAATGGTTATGAGGAGGAATTTTCAGCGCGTTGTTTTGCGCAAATTGAGGGTTTTGGTGCCTATGGCTTTCCTGAAAGCCATGCTGCTAGTTTTGCCCTATTGGTCTATGCCTCAAGTTGGCTCAAGTATCATCACCCTGGCATATTTGCGTGCGCTTTATTGAATTCGCAGCCTATGGGGTTTTATGCGCCTGCCCAAATTGTGCGCGATGCCCGCACCCATGGGGTCCCGGTACGGCCAATCTGTATCAATGCTAGTTATTGGGACAATGTGATTGAGCCGGATGGCACTGGTGGCTTGGCCATAAGGCTAGGATTTAGACAAATCAAGAGTATGTCTGAGGATGAGGTGGCGTGGCTGACTGCAGCGCGTGGAAATGGTTATAGGGATGTTGAAGCTGTTTGGCAGAAGGCTGGGCTAAGCCCAAAAATGATCCAAGCATTGGCGGAAGCGGATGCGTTTAAAGGTCTTGGCTTGTCGCGTCGTACTGCGCTTTGGGCTTCCAAAGGGATCACCGCGGATCGTCCCCTACCGTTGTTCTCCCAAGATCTTGGGGGTGAAGGTATTGTGGAGGCACAGGTACATTTGCCTGAGATGACCGAGGGTGAGGAGGTGATAGAAGATTATGTCTCTATGCGCTTAACTCTACGCTCGCATCCTGTGGCGTTAATTCGGCACCGTTTAACCCCGGGGATGGGCCATGCACCTGCGGTACCCGTGGGGTTGGAGAGTGTTTCTCGCCGACCTGACACAGAAAATTACAGCCTTCAGCGTCGTCTACAGAGTGCAAACATCATTAACCCTTAAAGTGATTGTAAATGACTCAACAATTCAAGACCCGCAAAGGCATCCACGGGCAAACCTTGCGCTATCTGAAAAGCTTCGATGGCTATTTCAGTATTAGGCCCAGTAAACCCATCTGCGTTAATGGTATCGAAACCCAATTCAGTTAGGCGAGATTGCACAAACTGCATTTCAGGTTGGGTCAAGCCACGAGTATCACCGCCAAGTGGAAAAGTTAATGGCGTCCCGCCTTGTAACCGATCTGCCAAATGCCCAACAGCAATCGCATAGGCTGCTGAGTTGTTATAATGCAGTAAAGTATTAAAATTTTCTGACACCACAAAGCCTAATGAAGCTGCGCCACCTGGCAAAAGTAACAGCCCAAGATAATCCGATCTGGAGTTAGAGGCTGTCAAAATACCGAGACCCTCCCAGTTTTTGGGTGTTTGCGGTGGGTGGTGGCGCAGAAAATGTAAATCTGAAGTGTCCGGTACATAGGCCACTTGCCCCCATGTGGTGTCAGACTTCCAGCCGTGACAAACTAGAAAATGCGCTGTCGAGACCAAGGCATCTGCTGGATTTTCGGTCCAAATATCTGGTATACCGGTATTCGCTGATACTGCAAAATCGATGTAGGATCTTGGCATGAATTGAGTGTGCCCCATAGCCCCTGCCCAGCTACCGAGCATTTGATCAGGTGATTTTATGCCTCGTTTGACAATATCAAAGGCAGCTAAAAGCTGGGCTTCAAACATCGAGGCGCGCCGTCCCTGTGAAGCTAGTGTGGATAGCGCTGAAATTACTGGTACATTCCCGCGGATACTTCCGTAGTTAGTCTCCATTCCCCAAATGGCTGCCACGATGTGGCGATCTACCTGATATTCTGATTCAATTTGATCAAAAACTGTCATCTGCTGTGATAGAGCTATTCGTCCCTGAGTTACGCGTGTTTCGCTGACGGTTAGGTTGACATAATGTTGTAGCGTTTTTCGGGCCTCAGGTTGCGCTATATCTGATTGCATGGCCTCATCCGAAGGTTTCAAAAATGGAGAAATTTGATCTAAAATTATAGATGAAACCCCGTCATCCGCGGCACGTATTAAAAAGTCAGATTTCCAGTTTTTAAACGTCATTGTCGTTTTCGGGTAACCTTTCTAGATTTCCCCCTTTGGGAGCCTCGTTTATTGCCTGAGTGTGCATTTCTGCGTTTTCCTGTATGTTTTTGCAACTTTGAATCTTCTAGTTCCAACAATTCTAGCAAAATACCCCCAGTCACAGGGGTTGCTTCGGAAAGTCTAACAACTGCGCGCTGACCCAAACTGATCACAGTGCCACTCTCTGTGCCACGCAGGGTTTGGGTTTCGGCGTCATGCTGAAAGTATTCACGGCCTAATGAGCGGATAGGCACAAGACCATCGGCCCCTGTTTCATCTAGCTTAACAAAAATACCAAAGCGGGCGATCCCAGAGATTCGGCCTGAAAATTCATTTCCGACCCTCTCGGCCATAAAGCTGGCAAGGTAACGATCAGTTGTGTCACGCTCTGCAACCATTGACCGCCGCTCAGTGTCACTAATTTTTTTGGCGGTTTCATCTATTATCTCAACATCTTGCGGTGATAGACCGTCCTTGCCCCAACTATGTGCGGAAACTAAAGCACGGTGTAACAAAAGATCTGCATAACGCCGAATCGGGGATGTAAAGTGTGCATAGTTTTGAAGGGCTAACCCAAAGTGCGACATATTTTGTGGGCTATAGTACGCCTGCGTCATAGAGCGTAATGTTGAAAGATTAATTAATTCTGCTTCATCTTTATCGGCCGCACCTTGAAGTAACTGATTAAGGTGCCTGGTTTGTAGTACTTGGCCCTTTGCCAGAACTAAACCAACAGATTTGGCAGTCTCTCTCAGAGCATCAAGTTTTTCTGGGCTCGGTTCCTCGTGGACACGGAATAAAAGTGGCTGTTGTTTGGCGATTAGAGTTTCTGCCGCTGCCACATTGGCAAGCACCATACATTCTTCGATCAGCCGATGTGCATCCAATCTTTCGCTGAAATTAATAGAGGCGACCTTGCCAGTATCCGACAAGATGATTTTGCGCTCTGGTAGGTCTAATTCTAGTGGCTGACGGATTTCACGCGCTATCTTTAGGGCTTCATAGGCGGCAAATAGGGGTTTGAGCACTGTGCCTAGCAGGGGTGCTGCGCGGTCTGATGGATTGCCGTCTATGGCAGCCTGTGCCTCTTCATAGGACAGTGATGCTGGTGACCGCATCATGCCGCGTACGAACCTATGTGACAGTTTTTCGCCTTTGGCAGAAAGCTTCATCTCAACTGCAATACAAGGACGTGTGACGCCTTCGTGTAAGGAACACAAATCGCCTGAAAGGCGATCTGGCAGCATGGAGACAACCCGATCAGGGAAATAGGTAGAATTACCTCTGCGTCTGGCCTCAGTATCCAAGGCTGATCCGGGTGTGACGTAATGTGCTACATCCGCAATCGCGACCCATAATAAAAATCCACCTGAGTTTTTGGGATCATCATCCATAATCGCACAGCAGGCATCATCGTGATCTCTGGCATCGGCGGGATCAATAGTAATTAACGGGAGTGAGGTCAAATCATCTCGATTTTTGCTACTAGCTGGTTTGGTGGCATCTGCTTGTGCCATTACAGCATCTGGAAATGCATCAGGAATGCCGTGTTGGTGAATGGCAATCAGTGACACGGCCTTTGGGGCTGATGGGTCTCCAAGGCGCGCAACAACGCGGGCGCGCGGGAGGCCTAGTCGCCCTTTGGGACCAGATTGTTCAGCTTCAACCAACTCGCCGTCTTTTGCTTCGCCTGTGGCATCAGAACCTACAATCCACTCCTTACCCTCACCTTTGTCGATGGCAACAATGCGGCCACCCTCGGTGTTAGAGCGGAAAATGCCGAGTACTCTTTTGGGGTTGGTGCCAATCGCCCGGATTATCTGTCCAGTATATTGATGGCCCTCTTTATCTGCGATGGTGGTCACACGGGCCAGAATTCGGTCGCCTTGACCCAGTGCGGGTTCTCCTGAGCGCATCTGCATTAAGACTTTAGGCAAGATCCCGGTACCCTCCCATTCTAAAGGCACAGCAAACATGTCGCCCTGATCGTCAGGTCCCAACATTTGCAGTACTGAGACTGAAGGTAACGTATCTGGGTCATTAAATCGCCGCCTACGTTGTGAAATATGGCCTTCAGCCTCTAGTTCCTTTAACGTTTGCTTGAGATCAATGCGGGCAGCGCCCTTTAGGCCAAAAGCTTTGGCTACATCTCGTTTGGACGATTTTTCTGGGTGCGCGCGAATCCATTCGAGAATATCCGCTTGAGTGGGAAGTTTAGCCATGAAATCCCGATAGCATGCAGTTGCGACATTCTAAACCCTTGGATTTCCTCTTAGAGTGTATAATTGGACCGTGTACAAAATGGAGTTAGTAATGAAGTATCTAGTAGTAGCACTTGTCATGATTTATAGTTCGGTTTGGGCTGAAGATTATAAGCTTGGTGATATCACAGTAATAGAGCCATTTTCTTACTCCACTAATGGACGCAGTGGTGCGGGTTACTTCACTCTTACTAATGATGGGCCCGCGGATATTTTGATGGCAGTTACGGCTGATTTTCCTAGGGTCATGATACACGAATCCCTCATGCAGGATGGCGTAATGACCATGCAGCACCGCACGATAGTTGAGGTACCGGAACGGGGAGAAATCGAGTTTGGACCTGGTGGTTACCACGTTATGTTCATGGGTCTTGACGAGGGTTGGGCAGAGGGTGACGAAATTGAGGCCAGCTTGCAGTTTAAAAATGCAGGCGCGCTAGATATCAAATTCGTAGTGATTGTGCGGCCTTAATGCTAAATATTAGACACCAATTTTACCCTGATTCTCACCAATTTGACCCCTGTGCAATAGCAGGTGGTCTAATATGACGCAGGCCATCATAGCCTCGCCTACAGGAACCGCTCTGATGCCCACGCACGGGTCATGACGACCCTTAGTTACGATTTCAGTGTTTTCGCCTGATTTGTTTATAGTTTTGCGCGTGGTCAGAATAGATGATGTTGGCTTCACTGCAAAGCGCACCACAAGATCTTGGCCTGTACTAAGGCCACCCAGAATACCCCCTGCGTGATTGGAGCTGTACTCTGGCCCATCTGAACCCATAGAGATTTCATCTGCGTTGGCCTCACCTGTGAGTTCTGCTGCCGCCATGCCATCTCCGATTTCCACACCTTTTACGGCGTTGATGCTCATCATGGCTGCGGCTAAATCTGTGTCTAATTTTCCATAGATTGGAGCGCCAAGTCCTGCTGGCACGCCAGAGGCTACGACTTCAATCACGGCACCAACTGAACTGCCTGATTTGCGCAGGCCATCCAAATAGATTGCCCAATCTTGCGCTGCTTGTGTATCAGGGGCCCAGAATGGGTTTTGTTCGATTTGATTAAAATCTATATTTTCACGGTTAATCTTATGTGGCCCCATTTGGCACATGAAGCCGGTAATTTCTATGGACGGAGCAAGCATCTTTATCGCTTGCCGCGCCAAACCACCAGCTGCCACACGGGCTGCTGTTTCACGCGCTGAGCTACGTCCACCACCGCGATAGTCGCGGATGCCGTATTTCTGCCAATAAGTTATATCTGCATGGCCTGGGCGGAATTTATCAATTATGTCTCCATAATCTTTGGAGCGTTGATCAGTATTTTCGATCATTAACTGAACTGGTGTTCCTGTTGTTTTGCCTTCAAATACGCCTGATAGTATTTTTACTTGATCTGCTTCGCGTCGCTGGGTAGTATATTTGTTCTGCCCTGGTTTCCGCTTGTTGAGCCAGTGCTGAATCATATCTTCTGAAATGTCTACGCCTGGAGGGCAGCCGTCAATGGTGGCGCCTAAGGCTGGCCCGTGACTTTCACCCCAGGTAGTAATTCGAAACAAATGTCCAAAAGTATTCAGGCTCATGTGACAGCTCCTCTGACTTTGCAATATCGTTGCTTGGCCGTCGGAGCAAGAGCTAGCTGAGAAGCCTTAAGGTAATCTTATAACTGACGAAGCGACAGAGCCTGCACTCTGGAGGCTGATATGACCTTTGGGTTCGTAGGCTAGTGGTTGGCCAATAAAAACTCAGTCCAGAAATTAAATATAATTATATATTGGCTAGCATAGTCACAGAACCATAATAACTTTTTTTGTGGCTGTGGGATTGATTTAACACATGCTTCGACATAATTAAAACGCACCTCGGGGCGCCCATTTGGGCTGAGACGCGCAAGCGAACCCGTAGAACCTGAACCGGCTAGCACCGGCGGAGGGAAGGTTTGGAATAATCCAATCCCTGACCCCGTTCGGCGATATGGAGAATACTATGAGAATCACTTCCTTATTCGCAGGACTGTTTTTGGCAACCACTGCAGTTGCGGAAACACCTGTTTTAACGATCTACACCTACGATAGTTTTGTCTCAGACTGGGGCCCTGGTCCCGCTGTTGAGGCTGCATTTGAAGCCACCTGCGGCTGTGACCTCCAAATGGTTGGTACTGGAGATGGCGCCGCACTTTTAGCCCGCTTGAAGTTGGAAGGTAGCCGTACGGATGCCGATATTGTAATGGGCCTGGACACCAATCTAACAGCCGCTGCTGCGGATACTGGATTGTTTGATCCAACATCCGTCACTGCGAATTACGCAGTCCCTGGTGGCTGGGACGATCCACTTTTTGTACCATTTGACTGGGGCTATTTTGCTTTTGTCCAAAATGTAGGTCTTCAATCACCTAAAAATTTCCGCGCTTTGGCTGACAGTGATCTCAAAATTGTGATCCAAGACCCTCGGTCCTCCACGCCTGGTTTGGGCCTGCTGATGTGGGTAAAAGCAGCTTATGGCAACGATGCAGCAGATATTTGGGCTGATTTGAGCGATAATATTGTTACAGTAACTGCGGGTTGGTCAGAAGCTTATGGGATGTTCTTGGAAGGTGAGGCTGACATGGTTTTATCATACACTACATCACCCGCCTATCACACGATCGCTGAAGGTGATGCATCGAAAAGCTTTGCGGTATTCGATGAAGGTCACTACATGCAAATTGAAGTTGCAGGCAAACTTGCTAGCTCTGACCAAAGTGCGTTGGCGGATCAGTTTTTGCAGTTTATGGTTTCAGATACTTTTCAAAGTATCATTCCGACCACAAACTGGATGTTCCCAGCCGTTACTCCAGCTGCTGGTCTACCTGAAAAGTTTCCAAAAGCCTTGAGCGCTGCGCAATCCTTAATCTTTTCGCCTAGAGAGGCTGCTGATCTGCGCAACGTTGCACTGGCGGAATGGCAGGCAGTATTATCACAATAACTTTACGTAACATTTTAGGTGGGGCGGTTTTGGCCGCCCTACTGATATTTTCGATCGGTACTGCCGCTGCTGTGGCTATGCGTGGGCAGGGGCTTGGAGTATTGGGTGTGGCTGACTGGTCGGCTGTTCGCTTCACATTGTGGCAAGCGTGTCTCTCCGCGGGCTTAAGTGTGGGAATTGCCATCCCAGTCTCTCGTGCCTTAGCGCGGCAGAGCTTCATTGGTCGACAGACGCTAATTACGCTGCTTGGTGCGCCGTTTATTTTACCAGTTATTGTTGGGGTTCTTGGCCTGCTAGCAGTTTTTGGCCGTGCTGGCTGGATTAGTGGTATGCTGACGTGGGCGGGCTTTGCAAAGCTTTCTATTTACGGCGCGCCGGGTGTTATTCTTGCGCATGTCTTTTTTAACTTGCCGCTGGCAACCCGATTCTTGTTACAGGGTTGGGGCAGTGTACCTACAGAGCGATTTCGGGTTGCGCACAGTTTGGCAGCTTCGCCTTGGGCCTATTTTCGTCTTATTGAATGGCCTGTATTACGGTCTGTTATTCCAGGTGCGTTTTTGTTGGTTTTCCTTTTATGTCTTACAAGCTTTGCGGTCGCTTTGGCGGTGGGGGGTGGACCAAAGGGCACAACCATTGAGTTAGCGATCTATCAAGCATTCAGGCTAGACTTTGATTTGGGTAAGGCTGCGAGCCTCGCTGTGGTGCAATTCTCCCTCTGCGGTGGTCTTGCAATTTTAGCGTTCCTTGTGCCCTTGCCACAAACTGATGGACTTGGACTTGACCGCCTACCACAAAGGTTGGATGCATCTGCGCATAGGGCAGCTGACGCCTTCTGGATTGCCATTGCCGCTGCATTTTTAATTTTCCCATTAGGCGCCATTTTTCTTCGTGGCGTTGGCTATATACCCGACCTGCCGCACCAAGTGATTGCTGCCAGTCTGACCTCAATACTTATCGCTTTAACCTCTACGCTCGTTTGCATAACTATGGCGCTGAGCCTTGCTCTGGCGTTTGCCCGCCGGGGAAAACTTGCCCGTAGCCTGGCTGAGGGAATAGGTGTCTTAGGTTTAGCTACAAGCCCCCTGGTTGTGGGTACTGGATTATTTTTGATTATTTTTCCTTATGCCCACCCAATGACATTTGCAGTGCCGATCACTGCTAGTGTGAACGCCATGATGGCGCTGCCGTTTGCCCTACGGGTTTTGATGCCAGCGGTCCGTGACACCTACGCTGATTATTTGCAACTGCGGTCTAGCCTCAATATTACCCGCTGGGTTTGGCTGTCGTGGATTGTATTACCGCGACTGCGCCGCCCGCTTGGCTTTGCAGCGGGGCTTGCCGTAGCCTTATCGATGGGGGATCTTGGGGTGATTGCTTTATTTGCAGATCCTGACCTGCAAACATTGCCATTGATGCTCTATAGGCTGATGGGCGCCTACCAAATGGATCAAGCGGCTGCTGTTGCTGTGGTGCTGGTGATACAAAGCTTAGCACTTTTCTGGATATTTGATCGAGGGGGGCAGGGATATGTTAGATCTAAATAATGTGTGCTTTCAACAAGGTGATTTTAGACTGACTGCAGATTTTTCCGTGCCAACTGGCGCGCGCGTGGCGGTGATTGGGCCGTCTGGTGGAGGCAAGTCGACCTTTTTGAATGGTATCGCAGGATTCATAGCAACTGGTGCGGGGCAGGTGCTTTGGGCTGATAAGCCAATGCCTGACCATCCGGGGCAGCGTCCTCTCAGTATTCTGTTTCAAGACCATAACCTGTTTCCACATCTGAGTGTGATGGACAACGTGGCGGTTGGCATCAGCCCGAATATGCGGCTCTCACATTCGCAAAGGCATGACGTCAGTGTGGCTTTGGATAAAGTGGGATTGGCAGATAAGTCAGCATCCTTTCCGCGTGATTTGTCTGGTGGTCAGCAGGGCCGGGTGGGCTTGGCGCGGGTTTTGTTGCGGCAGCGACCCCTACTATTACTGGATGAACCGTTCTCCGCTTTGGGGCCTGCCTTGAAGGACGAAATGTTGGATATCTTATGTGAAATATTAGATGATACGGGTGCAACGGCATTGATGGTCACTCACGACCCAAAAGATGCATTGGCTTTTGCTGATCAGGCGGTGTTAGTGACAGATGGCCACGCAGATGGGCCAAAACCGATCCAACAGCTATTCGATGCGCCGCCGCCTGCATTGGCCGCCTACCTTGGTAACAGAACATAAAAAAACGCACCTTGGTGAGGCGCGTATTCTTTATTTTTCTGAAAAAGCCTAAGCCTTTTTATACTTTATAGGTCGCCAGAGAGCTTTATTTGCAAAGAACAACATAAGCGTCAGGAAGCCCAAGATCAGGACGCCGACTAAGCCAGCACGTTTGCGGTCATTGAGTTTTGGCTCTGCGGTCCACATTAGGAAGGCAGTTATGTCTTCTGAAAGATGTTCAAGATCATTCTTGTGTCCATCTGAAAATTCAACATCCTCACCGTAAAGTGGTGGAGACATCGATATCCAGCCGCCTGGATATGCAGTATTTTCGTATAGTGTGACGCCGGCAGATGTTTTTTCTTCGCCGGTATAGCCCGTCAGCAATGACAAAATATACTCAGCGCCACCCATGCCTTTAACCAATTGATTAATACCTGTGCCTGCTGGGCCGTGAAAGCCTGCGCGGGCTTTCGCCATTAGCGAAAGGTCAGGAGCATTTGCATTACCGCCTTTTGGAAAGTGATCGGCAGGCAACGCTGCACGGTAATCCCCCTCGCCGTCGTTTAGTGACTGATCCCAAACTTCAACAAATTCGGATGCATAGGCGCGCACCTCGTCTTTGCTCAGAAGTGGGCCGCCCCTATCCCCTAAGGAGCGAATGGCAACAAACTTCATACCGTGGCACGCGGAGCAGATTTCAGTATATACTTTCAGTCCACGGCGAAGTTGCTCTTGATCGTATGACCCGAACGGGCCCTCAAATGAGAACGCATGATCATTAACGTGACCCTCACTGCCGGCACCTTGCGCTACGCCAGCGGCAATTGTCAAAGCCAGTGCGACGCCTGTTGTGAGTTTCTTGAACATATCTAGCTCCCTTCTCACTCTGCCGGGTTGGCAGCATCAGCTGCGCCCAATTTGCCATATTTGGCATTAAAGTCATCTTCGATGGTTGCGGGTGGCGTCAATGGTTTTTCGAGCACGCCCAACAAAGGTAGGATAACCAGGAAGTAGGCAAACCAATATGTTGCCCCAATCAAGGAGAGAGTGGCATAGGGCTCTGCTGCAGGGCGTGCGCCCAACCACATCAAGAAGATGAAGTCAGCAACTAAGATACCGAACCACCATTTGAACATCGGGCGGAAACGACCTGAACGTACTGTGGAGGTGTCCAGCCAAGGTGCCAAAGCCATAACCGCGATGGCGCCAAACATAGCCAAGACACCAAAGAACTTAGCATCAACTATGCCGCCTGTGACAAAGCTTGCAATTTGAACAACCCAAACCTCAGAGGTGAAAGCGCGCAGGATTGCGTAGAAGGGCAAGTAATACCATTCTGGTACGATGTGGGCGGGTGTTACCAAAGCGTTAGCTTCGATATAGTTATCGGGGTGGCCCAGATAGTTTGGCATAAAGCCAATAATGGCCATGAACACAGTCAGGATTAGCCCCAAGGCAAACAGATCTTTAACAACAAAATATGGCCAGAATGGTAACGTATCTTTCTCGGCTTCGGCCTTGGAACCACGACGTACTTCAACGCCGGTTGGGTTGTTGTTGCCAGTGGTATGGAAAGCCCAGATGTGCAAGATTACTAAGCCCGCGATCAGGAACGGTAAGAGGTAGTGCAGGCTAAAAAAGCGGTTCAAAGCAGGTTGACCTACCGCGCCCGCACCCAGAAGCCAAGTTTGAAGCGATTCACCGACAAAGGGAATGGCGCCAAACAGGCCAGTGATTACAGCCGTACCATGGAATGACATTTGACCCCACGGCAAAACATAGCCCAAAAATCCAGTCGCCATCATGAGTAGATAGATAATCATACCAATAATCCATGTGATCTCGCGAGGCGCCTTATAGCTGCCGTAATAAAGGCCGCGGAACATATGTGCATAAACAGCAATAAAAAATAGAGACGCACCATTCATATGAAAATAGCGGATCATATGGCCACCGTTTACATCCCGCATTATGTGTTCAATCGAGGCAAAGGCTAAATCAACGTGTGGGGTGTAATGCATAACCAGTACAACGCCGGTTATAATTTGCATCGCCAGACAGAATGTCAAAACTATGCCCCAAATCCACATCCAGTTTAGATTCTTTGGAGTTGGGACCATCAATGTATCATACAAAAGTCCAACTATTGGCAAACGTGAATGGACTGCCTTTGCTGCTTTTGATTTTGGTTCGTAATGATCGTGTGGAATACCGCCCATTATGCGTTCTCCTTACCAATAACCAGTTCAGTTTCACCGTCAAAACGGGCCACTGGAACTAATAGGTTTTCTGGTGCCGGACCCTTGCGGATGCGACCTGCTGTATCATAGTGCGAACCGTGGCATGGGCAAAACCAGCCACCAAATTCTCCGGCGCCATCACCAAGAGGAACGCAACCCAAGTGGGTGCAAACACCGAGCATGACTAGCCATTCGCCACTTTCGTCTAGCGTACGATTTTCGTCAGTTGCCGGTAGGTCAGGCTTGTTATCGTTTCGGTCATTGCCATCAATTAACTCATCCATGTTCACAGCGCGTGCTGCTTGAATCTCACTGTCGGTACGACGGCGTATAAAGACAGGCTTGCCTTGCCATAGAACGGTAATTTGAGTGCCTGGTTCTACGTCAGCTAGGTCCACGCGGATTGAAGCCAAGGCTAATACGTCAGCTGAGGGGTTCATCTGATTGACCAAAGGCCAAACCGCTGCGCCCGCCGCCACTGCGCCTGCACCTGCAGTCGCGTAGTAGAGAAAATCTCTACGGGTGCCTTCGTGTTCATCTGTATGCGCCACGAGGTTCCTCCAAGTTAATTTCTGACCAATAACTGGCCCAAAGTCTCAAGCCCCACTGATGTAGGGTCGCTCGATGCGGTTCCTAGCCCAGCGATCGAGCTACGTCCAGCGGACATTAGGGCGCAGGGCATACATTTGCTGCATTTAAGTGACATTTTTGTAAGCTGCCAAAAACTTGGCTACCTTGATGAAATTATCCCTTGAAATGGGTGTCTATCATACTGTCTCGCTTTGCGAAGTTGGCAAACCATTCAGCCAGGGCCTCGTGGCCTTGCCGCCAATTCCGCGCGTCGTGGCGGAGATCAAGGTAGCCTAGGGCGCATGCCACGCTGATATGGGCCATGGTTAATGGGCCGTTCAGCTGGGACATCCAATTACTTTGCAGTGCATCGCAGCCGCCGATGATTTTGGTCCACTGTGCATTCATCCAATCGGCGCTGATCATATGCTCTGGCCGCAAGCGGCTCTCATAAGAAATACTTACGGCACTATCCATCATCGAATCTCCAGTGGCCTCAAGCGTCAGGACTTCCCAAAGCTCTGCCTCGGGGTAAAGGCTCGCATGAATTCGCGCATCTAGATATCGTGTGATGACGCGGCTGTCATACAGTGCAGGGCCCTCAGGTCGGATTAAAGATGGGATGCGTCCAGTTGGATTGGCTGCTTGAACTGTTGCGTCTGATTTAAACGGCGAGGTGGCAACATGGACCTCTTGCACATCTTTTAATTGGTCTGTTTCGCGTAATAGGACGCGTACTTTGCGCGCAAAAGGTGAGGCCTCAGCCATGATCAATTTCATATTAGGTAACCTTCCGAAGTCGAACTCTTATGAGAGCTGTAGTTTCAATTTCAACACCTCGCCCGGTTTTACTGAGCCTTATGATGCGCCGCAAGCGCCCAGCTGCATTTAGTTCTTCATGACTGCGACGCAGGCCAAGCCCTTCGTTAACCTGATCTAAGGCATCTTCTGTAGGTTGGGATTTTGGTAGCTGCCCAACAGTTCGCATAGCGGCATAGGTCACTAATGCAGCGGCGCCGTATTTCATAGCAAACCCGGCTATGTAGGCTAGCGGTAAAGGCATGGACAACTCCGAAATTATTGGGGGAAGGCTAGGCACCTTTTCCGACACTGTCCAATTGATTGTGAAAACCATTCTTTTCTGGATTTTGGTGGAACCCTACAGTCATAGCCTTGGGAATTTTTGGAGTTGACGGTAGGTTCCCTACTGCCACGCAGTCGCGTGCCTCGTGGATAGCATGAACAACATCGTGCCGCGAGCAACTACCCCCCACGCTAGGTCATTGCCCAGCTTCTGTTCGGGGTAGGTCTCTTTGGTATTAAAAGGCCGAATGCGTTTGTGCAAAGTCATTTGTTACAACTTTCGTATAAGATGAAAAAGCATGGCACAAACTGCTGCATGCTGTCACCGTATTTATGATTTGTGACTTCAAACCTGAGTATTTTTTCCTACCAAAATATCAGCAGGTCGCACTGCAGCGCCGGTCCGTACTGATTCCAACGCAGCTTCTGCAAGCGCAATAGACATTAAGCCATCATGCCCGCTAGTGCGCGGTTGGCTGCCTGTGGCCACACAGTCTACGAAGTGTTCAATCTCTGCGGCATAGGCAGCGATGTAGCGGGTCATAAAAAAATCAAGTAAAGGTGGGTTGGTGTAGCCCTGGCTATTGGCCACCGTGATGCGGGATTGATGGTGATTGTCTGCGGCCACAGAGCCACAAGATCCATGAACCTCAATACGTTGATCATAGCCAAATGCCGCACGGCGAGAATTGGTAATGGTGCACTGTTTGCCGCTAGCTGTGCGCAAGATCGCATTGGCGCTGTCAAAATCACCGTGCTTCCCAATTTCTGGGTCAGTGAGGACAGAGGCTGCAGCTTGAACTGTGTCAACTTCTTCGCCGAGCATCCAACGGGCTACGTCAAAATCATGGATCATCATATCGCGGAAAATTCCACCGGACCGATCAATGTATTCATAGGGCGGCGCGCTTGGATCGCGGCTGATCAGAGTGACCATTTCCACGTCACCAATTTGGCCCGCATCGATGGCGGCCCGCAGGGCTTGGAAGTCAGGATCATAGCGGCGTTGGAAGCCAACCATCAAGGTTGCCTTTGTTTGATCCACTACATCAAGGCAAGCTTGCACACGCGCAAGGTTGAGATCCACTGGCTTTTCACAAAAGATAGCTTTGCCAGCACGGGCAAATTGCTCGATCAAATCGGCATGGGTGTCTGTTGGGGTGCAAATGATTACTGCGTCGACATCGTCAGATACTAAAATCTGTTCAATGGTGCGAATGTCGCAACCGTAGGTATCTTGCACCACTTCAGCCGCTGCGGCCATAGGATCGGCGATAGCTACCAGTTGCGCGGTCTGGACCGACGATACGGCGCGCGCGTGGACTTGTCCAATGCGCCCTGCGCCTAAAAGACCAATTCTTGTCATTTGTTATTCCTCAGTTTGGAGCGCAGTACATGTTCTGCGATATATTGCCGGTGTGATAATCTGTTACGCCAGTGTTTCAAGTAAAGACTGAGAGTTTTAAAAAAATATAGTAAACAAATTTTGCCAAAATAAAATCTTAAACGGCTCTGCCTTGTAGGGCAGGCCATTGCTGGTTACCTAGGTATGAGAAGAGGAATAACCCATGACACGATCTTTGACAGACCTTAGCCAGCAGTTACTGGAGGCCGCGAAACGCGCTGGTGCGGACGCCTGTGACGCAATGGCAGTAGACGGCATTTCTCATTCAATAGAGGTGCGTGCGAGAAAGCTTGAGCAAGCAGAGCGTTCTGAAGGGGTGGATATTGGTCTACGGGTTTTTGTTGGTGCGCGACAGGCCTGCGTTTCGGCGTCAGATACTAGCTCTGATGCGATCCAACAGATGGCGGAACGTGCTGTTGAAATGGCGCGTCACGCGCCAGACGATGCTTATATTCGCCAAGCGACAGCGGCGGAGCTGACTTCTGATTGGGATGTGGAAGCTTTACAACTTGCCGATCCTGCAGCGGAGCCTTCTGCGGCGGAATTGCAGCAAACGGCACTTGAGGCCGAAGCAAATGCGCTTGAGGTGGATGGTGTCACTCAGTGCCAATCTGCGGGTGCGGGTTTTGGTTCGCGCCGTATCCACCTCTGTATGTCAAATGGCTTTAGTGGTGGTTATGCGCGGACAGATCATGGATTTTCTTGTGTCGCGATCTCTGGCTCAGGCACACATATGGAGCGCGATTATGACGGTGACTCGCGAATTTTCCGGGCTGATTTGCGTGATGCAGCTGAAATAGGGTTATCTGCAGGCACCCGGGCCGTGGCGCGTCAGGGCGCGCGCAAGCCGCCCACAGGCGTGTTTCCAGTCTTATATGATGAGCGCATTTCTAGTGGGCTGATTGGACATTTGCTGTCTGCAACCAATGGTGCCGCAGTAGCGCGTGGTGCAACATGGCTGCATGATGCGATGCAGGGATCAGTTTTACCGCAGGGCATATCGCTGATTGAAAACCCAAACCGAATTCGAACTGGTGGATCACGTCCCTTTGATGGCGAAGGCCTACCAGTCGCTTTGCGCCATATTGTTGAGGATGGGGTGTTGCAGCAATGGACCTTGGATCTGGCAACCGCTTCCCAACTGGGGCTCTCTAGCACTGGGTCTGCTATGCGTGGTCCTTCAAGTCCACCCACGCCTGGGGTCGGCAATGTTGAGCTAACGTCCGGTACTCAGAGCCGGGAAGACTTGCTTCGTGATATGGGTACCGGGCTTTTGCTAACCTCTTTGATTGGCTCTTCCATTAATGCTACGACTGGGGACTACTCCCGCGGCGCCTCTGGTTATTGGGTGGAAAATGGAGAAATAGCCTATCCGGTGAATGAATGCACAATTGCGGGTAATTTGCGTGAAATGCTAATGCGTATCGTGCCGGCAAACGATGGTCGAGCGCATCTGTCAAGGATAGTCCCGTCACTTTTGATTCCTGAAATGGCGATTGCTGGTGAATGAACTTGCACTATTGACCAAAGCGGCGCGCGCGGCTGGTGATATAGCTACGAGCTACTTTCAAAAAAATCCTAAGGTTTGGGATAAGGGCGGCACCGCTGGCCCAGTGACGGAAGCAGATCTCGAGGTGGACCGCATGCTGTCTAGTGATCTGCGCGCAGCAAGGCCCAGCTATGGCTGGCTGTCTGAGGAAACTGAGGATTCAGCTGATCGCCTCTCGCAAGAGGATGTGTTTATTATAGATCCTATTGATGGCACACGTGCGTTTATTGAAGGTGCGCCGCATTGGGCACATTCTTTGGCAATTGCTAAATTGGGACGTATCCAGGCTGCGGCTGTCTATATGCCCATGTTAGACCTCATGTTCACTGCAACGCTGGGCGGGGGGGCTTATTTGAATGATTTGCCAATTACGGTATCAGCGCGTCGCGAAACATCAGGAGCAAATATCCTTTCTTCCAAAGCCAATTTCCGTGAAGAGTTCTGGCCTGGTGGTTTTCCGGACCTGAAGCGTGGTTTTCGGTCCTCCCTAGCTTACCGGCTTTGTCTTGTGGCCAATGGAGAATTTGATGGCATGCTTACTTTACGACCTACATGGGAGTGGGATGTGGCGGCGGGATGTTTGATTGTAAGCGAAGCGGGAGGCCTGGCAACTGACCGAACTGGAGCGGGTGCTGTGTTTAATTCCGCAGGGGGGCAACTAAATGGTATTGTTGCTAGCAACAGCGATATTCACTTTGGCCTTATAGGAGGCTTGACCTAAACTTGGGTTCAGATACCTCTTGAATATAAAAAAAGAGGAAACCTTACTTATGATGCTTGGTTTCCTTGGGTAAGATGGTGCTAGAATGACGACACTTACGCGTGCAGGTGGCCCTAGGATATGGGCTCATGCTGCTACACCAGCTGCTATAGATGCGATGCGTGAGGTGCTTATGCGCGCTCAACTGATCGAACCTTCTTTGTCATATGTGCTGTCAACTCCTGTATCTGAACATATTTTTGATAGTGACGTCGTCGTCTTGCAGGAAGCGGAGCTTCAATTAGGGTTAGATTTCCTAAATACTATGTCGCCAGATCTGTGTTTGTGGGCGGACGATAGTATCAGCACACCTTTATTTACTTTGAGCCATAGGCTTTCGATTCCGATTATACTTATCAACGCCAAAATACAGCAATTGCGGGGTCGAAGATGGTTATGGCGCAAGACGATCGCGCGACAAACCCTGCGGCCTGTTTCCTATGCATTTGTTGAAAATACTGAGGAAACTGGACACTTGCGAAAACTTGGTTTGCCTGCGCGCAACATCGAAGTGCTGGGGCCTTTGTTGTGTGGGGCTGTGGCGCCGGGATGCGACGATGCAGAGCGAGATCGTATTGGCGAGATTCTGGCGGGGCGGCCAGTTTGGTTTGCGCACTGTGTCCCTATGCAAGAAATACGTATTGTTCTTAAGGCCTTCTTACAAGCACAACGCAAAGCGCACCGGATGCTTTTGATTTTTGATCTGGCCGAACCTACCAATGAATCTGATTTTTTGAAACTTTGTGATGAGTTTGATTTAGTAACGCATGCGCGCGCAGCAGAGGGCGAGCCTGAACAGCGCACGCAGGTTTTTTTGACTGATGATGATAGCGACACGGGCCTTTGGTATCGTCTGGCCTCTTTGTCTTATATGGGTGGCAGCTTTTCGGTGGGTGATGTGCCTAATCCAATGATTGCCGCGGCATTGGGTAGCGCTGTGGTGCATGGCCCCAAAATCGAAAAATTCCAGCACGCATATGCACGCCTGAGCGAAACGGGCGCTACGCAATCCTTGAAGGATGAGGGTGACTTGAGCCAAAGGGTGGCGGCAATGATGGAGCCGGACCAATGTGCTGATATGGCAGCAACGGGATGGCAAGTTGTGTCTGAGGGTGCGGTGGCAACTGATCGACTAGTCGAGTTGGCCCTACAAAAGCTTGGATTTGGAGATTTACACTTATGATGCGTACTCCAAGATTTTGGTATCAACCGCGCGGCATGATGGCCTTTGGCCTTTGGCCTCTGGGTATGCTCTACGCCGCCGCAACTGCTCGTCGGCAGCGTGGAGACAAGGCCGTAACCCAAGTTTCCTGTCCGGTGATCTGTATAGGAAATATCAATGTGGGTGGGACGGGAAAAACACCAGCAACCATCGCTATGGCTGAACATTTGCAGGGAAGGGGGCAGCGGGTTGTGGTTTTGTCGCGTGGATATGGTGGTACCGTGAATGCTCCAACGTTGGTTGATCCACAGCTGCATGGTGCTGGGCAGGTGGGTGATGAACCTTTATTAATTGCCGCATTTTGTCTGGTGGTGGTCTCACGTAAACGAGTGACTGGGTTGGCCCTGGCACTTGAGCAAAACCCAGATGTCATTTTGCTAGATGATGGTTTTCAGGACCCTTCTATACGAAAGGATTTCTCCATTGTTGTAGTGAATGCGGCCTTGGGGTTTGGCAACGGACTTTGCTTGCCTGCTGGCCCCCTGCGCGAGCCTCTGGAAGTTGGTTTGAAGCGTGCTGATCTCTGTATTTCAATTGGCGGGGTGTTAGATCAAAAGCGTTTTAAAGCCCCTTTGATAGTTCCACATCTTACTGCTGAGGTTAAGCCATTGCTGACTGGTATGCGTTGGAAAGGTGTGGCGGTATTTGCTTTTGCTGGCATTGCCCACCCTGAGAAGTTTTTTGCAACCCTGCGTGGGCTGGGTGCCAAAATCTTAGGGTATGAAGCACTTTCAGATCATGAGCCCCTATCTGCCTCCTTAATGAAGCGACTAACTGCCAAGGCGAAGTCCTTAAATGCCCAGCTAGTTTGCACCGAAAAAGATGCGGCTAGATTGCCCGTGGAGTACCGCTTAGATGTCTTGGCTTTGCCAGTGCGTCTTGAGGTCGCGGATTGGTCCAAGATCGACGCAAAATTAGCCGACCTTGGATTATAAATACCTATTGTGCATCTAGAATTTTTTGGAATTCTGCATAGGACATGTTTGAATATTTTTTCCCATTAATCAAAAAAGACGGGGTCGACGTGATGTCATCAGCGTTGCGATTTTCTTTGTCCCACGCCACTAAATTCTTGGCTTTTTGCCCATCAGAAAAACAGGCCTGCACTGCGTCTTGCGACAGACCTGCAGCGATCCCAATTCTGCGTAGGTTACCAGCAATCTCGGCTGGGCTGCCTTTCGTCCATTCGCTTTGCTTAGTGAACAAAAGGTCTGAAATAGCGAAGAATTTATCTTGTCCACCACAACGCGCGATAATTGAGCCCCAGAGACCAAAACGGTCAAAATAGATTTCACGATACGTAAATCTGATTTTTCCAGTGTCTATATAATCGGCCTTTAAATTTTGGAATGCGCCTTGGTGAAATGAGCGGCAATGTGGGCAAGTGTAGCTAGCATATTCTGTCATTGTGATCTGAGCATCTTCTTTGCCCATTACCATATCAACGATCAAAGATGGATCAGCCTCGCCTAAGGTTGTTGCATTCGCTGCGCCAAAGCTGGGTCCCATTAAGTTAGATGATTTGGGAAACATTACAAAATAGGCCCCAAGGCCCAATGCGGTCACAAAAAACAAACCTAATACATAATTTTTATTCATTTTACCGTCTCTTTTCATGTTTTATGATATTTTCACCGAAAGCTGCGAGCGCCGCTCTAAGCCCTTCGTCTTTTATATCGCTTGCAATTTCAGAGGCCTTCGCCACTGTTTCAGGGCAAGGCGGTGTCACCGCGCGCTTGGGCGCTTTGTTGAAATGTGCCTTGCCGTCAGAAAACCCAACTGGGGCTGTTTGAGTGATACGTATTCGAGAAATTGCATTGTAGCCGTAGCAGGCATTCACTTTTTCGCGCACTTGTGGCAGTTGCATCTCAAGCATCTGAGCCTGTGCGCCGGTGGTGAGGAGCACCAATGTGGCACCAAACCCTTTTTGTGCATAGCTTACTTTGACTGGTGTGCAGATTTGTGCGACCTGAGCGCCTACAATCTCAGCCCAGTGGGTAAGCAAGCGGGTGATGGCGAATCCGCGAGATTCTCCCGCGGTGCGAAGCTTCTGTTCTACCAAAACAGAGGTGCGCCGAAAGCCTGCGCGGCGTTTTTCGTATGATCCAATAGTTTTTTGCATCGATTTTTCTGACTTTTCCTGATTTAGTCTATTTTACCCTAAGCACGGCGTAACGCCACCTCTTTTACTGAAAGTATTTTAACCATTGCGTGATCGCCCCAGTTCTAAGTCACTTCTTGCTTGGTATGATACCAATGCCCGTGTTTTACCTTGGCGCGTTGCGCCTTCGGATAGAAAATTAGGGCATATACCCGATCCCTATCGTATCTGGCTGTCCGAAATTATGCTGCAACAAACAACTGTTGCAGCCGTCAAATCATATTTTTTGAAATTTACTGAACTCTGGCCCACTGTTTTTGATCTCGCTGAGGCTGATGATGCGGATGTAATGGCAGGTTGGGCGGGCCTTGGTTATTATGCCCGAGCGCGCAACCTATTAAAATGCGCTAGGGTAGTAGTTGCTGAATTTGGTGGTCAGTTTCCGCAAGACTGCGATCGGTTGCAAAGTCTACCGGGCATTGGGCCCTATACCAGCGCTGCCTTGGCATCGATCGCATTTGACCTGCCTGAGACGGTAGTGGATGGTAATGTTGAGCGGGTCATGGCGCGTTTGTTTGATGTGCATATTCCTCTGCCGACGGCAAAAGCGCCACTCACCAAGCTTGCTGAAGGGCTGACGCCTAGCAAGCGTGCAGGTGACTATGCGCAAGCGGTGATGGACCTTGGGGCCACTGTTTGTACGCCTAAGTCTCCAAGTTGCAACTTGTGCCCATGGCGGATGTGTTGCCTGGCTAATGCCCGTGGAACTATGACTGCGCTACCTAAAAAGCTTCCCAAGGCCAAGAAGCCCACGCGTCAGGGGATTGCCTTTGTGGTGCGCCGTACTGATGGGGCGGTTTTGTTAGAGAAACGCCCGGATCGTGGGTTGCTGGGTGGGATGATGGGCTGGCCCGGCAGTGATTGGACCGAAGAGGCGCCGGAGATGATACCACCCTTTCAGGCGGATTGGGTGGAGGCTCCAGAAGAGGTACGCCATACTTTTACCCATTTCCATTTGAGGTTGAGGGTTGTCGTAGCTACCGCTGCTCCAGACCGCAGCAACTGTCATTTCATTGAGCAAATTGACTTTCGGCCGATGGATCTTCCAACGGTGATGCGCAAGGTTTGGAATGCTGCTGTTAGTTTGAAGTAGTGGGGCTGGACTGTTTGTCCCAGCTTGCAGGCTGGTCAAAGGGGAATTCTGTCAGGGTTTTTCGAATAAGCTTTTTCACCCATGTTTAAGGAAGGCGGTCATTTTTTGCCCTCTCTCTCCTGTACCGGGTTAGAAAAATCTAACTGTCCTACTTAACCGCAAAACTACTGACCTAAAGTTTTGGTGTTATAGCCCCACTGTATAAAAGGCAGTGGACATTCCTCTAATCGTCAAATCCCAGAAAACAAGTCACGTTTTCCAATGGGCGCCGGCGGGAAATAACTGAGTTAGCG
>Ga0308015_10000135_pt1 | contig 37096 bp, 49 predicted proteins | sample Neamet231_FD_203128 | JGI IMG/M metagenome (GOLD analysis project Ga0308015, IMG submission 203128) | Marine microbial communities from water near the shore, Antarctic Ocean - #231 | ecosystem: Environmental > Aquatic > Marine > Unclassified | place: Southern Ocean | collected 2014-07-28
CGTGATGCTTGCATGCAGCGTGTAGAATCTGCTTCTAGCCTCGCCTAGTAGCTGAGGTTTGGGAGGGTCAGGGTTCCCCCTTTCCCTTGGCCCTTCCATCCCCCCCCTTGTTCTTTGTTAGTATGTTGTTAAGCGGAGGTTAATATGCCAAAAGTTGGTAATAAACATTACAGTTACACTGCCGGTGGTAGGAAAGCTGCTGCGGCGCAAGCTAAGAGAACTGGGAAAAAAGTTACGAATACCAGAAAAAGAGGAAAACGATAATGGCCGGATCAGGCAATGTGACTATCCGACCTAAGCCGATCACAGGTACCGGAGGAGTTAACCGTGGCTGACAGTGGCCTTTATACCTTGCCGTTCAAGAATAACTTGACGCAGGTTACGAATTTCCAAATAGATTTTGATGATACAACCGCAGGCCGTTTCAAGTGTATGCTTGTTAAAGCTGCATATGTCCCTAACTTTGCTACTGATTCAGTGTATGGCGATGTGACTAACCAGGTTACAGGTACGGGTTACACCGATGGCGGTGAAGCTCTCACTGGTGTGACGTTCGCTATAACGGGGGGCGCAGCCAATGCGATTGTTACGTGGGATGCGGGGGATGTGACGTGGACTGGTTCTACGATTACTGACGCCCGTGCCGCTGTGATCTACAATACCAGTGAGGCCAATAAGCCTCTTATTGCTTACGTCGATTTTGGTGGAAACTTTTCCACTACATCGGGTACATTCCAGATTGTTTGGAATGCGTCTGGCATCTTTACTCTCGATACGACTCCATAGGAGATTTGAATGGCTATTCCGTCACCCAGTAATTTTCCTGGAGCGTTAGACACAACTGCTGAGCAGCCGTCTCCGCTTTCGGATACTGAGCTAGATGCAACAAATTTTTTGCATGATAAAGTTCATACGAATCATTCGACCGCTTTGATTGCTTTGCAAACCAAAATGGGGATTAGTGCTTCTGTGCCTACGACTGTGGGTCATGTGCTTACTGTTTCGGCTGCGGGTACTAGTGGCTGGGCGGCGGTTGAGTCAGACCCGATCCCTCTAATTTTAGCATTGTCATAGGAGTATAGAATATGGCTAATACATTCAATAATGAGTTCACACATTTAACACTTGCAACACAAGCTGTTTACACTGCGCCAGCAGCAACTGGCAATATAGCTATCGTGTTGTTGGCTCAGGCTACTAACATAGCTAGTGGCGCTCAGGCTGTCACCCTTTGTGTCTATACTAGTGGCGCTAAAGAGACTGAGTTAGTCTTAAATCTGAGTGTCCCTGAGAAAGCTGCTGTAGGTCTTATTGCAGGCAAATTGGTCCTTAAAGCGGGTCAGTCTTTGTACGCCAACAGCTCTGCGGGGTCTTTAATAGACATGAACATTTCTGTATTAGAAATTACCTGATCTGTGACGGGTATAGAGGCGGGTAAAACGTGGAGTAGGATTGGGCCAGAGGTGGCTCCTACTTTGTCGTCTGCGTCTGGGGTGTGGACTCTCCAAGAGAATGCAGAGAATCAGGGGGCTGGTACTTGGCCGAATCCTCCTATTGGTTGGATGGCTTATTTCAAAACTCCTTATTCTACCGGTGCCGACGTTTACACTCAGTTGATGTTGGATGATTCAGACAACATATATATTAATACAATGGGGACTGTTGCCGGTTGGGCACAAACAAGCATAGTTAAGTTAAATTCAGATGGTGCTGCTGTTGCAGGTATTAATACAACTGGTACTAATTACGTTTTTTATAAGGAAACAAAAGGTTTGGTTCACGACGCAGCAAACAACAAGGTTTTCCTAACTGGTACGTGGTATCAGGGAGGAGACTGGCCTGCAACTGTATCTGTTCCTGAAAATTTAAGTTCGATGACGGCTCTAGGTAAAACTCCAAATCCTTCTACTGGTGGTGCTCCACTGGCAAACGATAACACTAGTCGTGCTACTGTTCTTGCGTCGAATAGTAGAATTTGGAACATAGCTCGTTCAACAAGCAGTGGTAAATGGAAAGGGTATCTGTGGCAAAATGGAACAGATGGTACTTACTATTCCACAGGGGCAAGAGATTTTAATTACTTAAGCAATAGTAACAGCATGTGGCCTATGTCTGTTTGGACTGATAACACCTATGGGTATTGTCTTATTTGGGGTTATTCAACTAACCATATGTTTTACGGCGATAGCACCGGCAGTATTTGGAAGCAGCAAAGAAGCACTAACTCTTACCCTATTGCGCCTGATGATATTGTAGAAAAAAGTTCTACTGAATTAGTTATTTCAGGTGCTTATAATAACGGTAATACTGATAACAGATGTTTTGTGCAAGTGTTTAATAAAGCTTCGTTTGCAGTTTCTTGGACACAAGATATTGTTATAGATCCAAATCAAGGTCATAATAATGGGATGCAAACAAGCGTTTGTGTTGACTCATCTGAAAATGTTTATATTGGTTGGCGAGAACAGCTAAGTCAAAGTTCTGGCAACTGGACGTATTGCTATGCTAAGTACAATACTTCTGGCACGTTGCAGTACAGCCGTTCTATTGAATGCACAACCGCAGGGAACACAGCTGCTGCTGCTGCTTGGACTGGGAATAATCCTCATATTAAAATTAGCAGCGATGGTTCAACACTTATTATCCAAGGCGGCCAAGGAACCGCAGGCACGAATCCTGAAGCTGGTTGGGTTTGTTCTGTTCCTTCAGACGGCGGCGGTGTTGGCAATGCAGTTACTATAAATAGTCAAACGTTTGAAATAAAAAATCCGACTATGACAACTCGTACAGGTCAAATGGACGGTTGGCAAAACGGTCAAAACTCTCAAAATAGTGGCACTAACGCTGGATCTAATTCGAGTATTTCACCGGGATCTGCAACATATACACCAACAATTACAAAAGGTAATATTTAATGACCAATGTATATGGTTTATACACAAATTTAGAAGGTGATTATCCTTTACATCAAGGAGATATCCAACGACTTTACCCAGACTTTATGAATGGCGATTCGTTGCCTGAAGGTTGGCTCCTTGTTGTGGAAACTGAAGAGCCAGAAACAGTGATTACTGATACAGAAATACAAACATTTATTAGTGGTGTGTCAATCGTTAATGGTGTAGCTACGCAAACGTACACACCAGTTAATCGGCCTATACCACCTGATCCAGAAGTGGAAGAAGGATCACCTCATGCCTAGTCCTGGATACGGAGAGAATGGGTCTGTGATAGGCCCCCAAAATTTGCCGACTAGTTCGGTGGCTTCTGGTGTGTGGTCTTTGGGTGAGGCGGCTGAAGCTACACGGGACGGTGTTTGGCCTTTCCCGCAAACTTTTTGGGTTATGGAATTATTGCAGGGAAGTTCTCCTGTTCGTGACACTTATGAAGCTGCTTCTGTAGCTGTTAATCCGTTTGATGGTGCTATCTACGTGTGTGGTCGCTCAAATCCTGCTAGCGGGTCACTTAAATATGGCCCTACATTAACTAGGTTAGACACTGACGGAGCAGTTCTTTGGTCTAACCAATCAACATGTACAGGAACACAAGCTTACTACACAAATAGCGACGGGCCGCACATTAGTTTTCTTCAAGGTTCAACAGACATTTATGTTGCTTCAAAAATCGAAGCTTCAGGGACTAGTCACGGTTGGTGGCGTTATAGCGACGCAGGTGTTTACCTAAATGGTTCCACTGAAAGGACGAATGGCGGAGGTATGTGCAGTAAAGTAGCAGTTGGGACACGGTATGGTAATGACTGGGTAGAAAGCATGACTGCTGGTTATGGTCCATATGGTTACGTTAATTGGGCTGCATTCTACTGGGCGCATACTGCTCAAAACCTTACAGCTACTGGTGGTGCGTTTCTTTCTAGCCCTGGTGGAAATTACTCCGCCACCCAGCAAGGCAGTGACGGAGCTACGTTGTACAACAACGGTGCCAGCGACGGAGTTGTTTGGCAGTTAGGCCTCGATAGTGGCTACCATAATTTAGCTACTTTCATAAATAAAAACATTGGCGTTGCTACCATGAGTTCTACTACTTATCGAATAAGTGGAACTAGTGGTCAAGCAGGAAAACTTTCTACTAAAGAAAATGGTAACAACACATACGGTCTTGTTTGGCAAGTTTATCCTAATAAACTTGGTCGAACTAATCCTGCTGTTACTGCCCCTTTGTGGAGTGTTCAAGTTGTTGACAATGCAAATGTACAAGGAAACTATTATCAAGGGCCAGGTGTAGACGTTGACGGAAACATATATTTTGCTGGGAAAGCAACTGTAAATACTAAACAATCTGTGATGATAATAAAATTTGACTCATCTGGAAATGTTTTATGGGATAGATCTATTGAGTTAAGTAGCGGTGGTACAAAACAAAGTATTGAAGCTTTCAACGTTGCTAGTAGTGCCGATGGAAAAGATATTTTTATTAATATGAAAGCTAATAACCTTCAATCTCCTGGTGGCTCATTTACTCCTCGTTTAGTTATTGCAAAATTAAAGGCTGATGGGTCACAACTTGGTGCGTTTACTGTTGATAACAGTGGCGGAACTGGTGGTGGAACTAGTGACGTTTTCACTATTGCAGCGGGTTCGCGCACAGTTAATGCTTTAAGTGTTACTTTTACTAGCTCAGGCACCGCTAGTGCTGGCAGTAAAACTGGAACTACCCCAGGTCAACCTTGGGGCCAGTCCAGCACGAGCAATGACGTTGCAGTGTTAGTGGAGGTACCACAATGATTATTTTTAGAAATTCTGATGGAGATTACCCACGTTATAAAGGTGACATTCAATTAGTTATTCCAGGGTGGGATTTTGGTGACAATTTGCCAGAAGGATGGCATCAAGTTGTAGAGGTTGATCCTGGAGAACCTCCTGAATGTTTAACTCCAGGTCGTCAAAATCTTTGGTGTCGAATATCTCCAATTTATGATGAAGTTACTGAATCATGGATTGAAATGTGGGAATATGTAGAGGGGATTTCTGATGAGCCACCTGATGATGGCTTAAATTATCAAGTTGATATGGATACTAATACTTGGGTTGTTGTACCTCAAGAACTAGAACCAGAGCCTGAAGCTTAATGGATGTTGTTGATGCACCGAGGAAAGTAACCACTGGACGACCTATGTCGCCGGTAGGTATTGTCGTGCATCACACAGCCTCATATAGTAAAGCAGACCCTGACGCAGTAATTGAAATGTGTATACGGGGAGTAAACAAAGTCCCAGGTCCGCTGTACAATTATATGATTAAGCGTGACGGAACTATTGTCTGTTTGTCTGAGAAGTTTAAGGCTAATCATGCTGGCCGTGGTAGCCGTAAGGTTATGGACAGGCTACGCAACGACAAGAAGGTAATAGAAGCTAGCGTACCGGGGAGAAGCACGTTCAACGCCTCCCTGTTTGGCGTAGCGATCATCAATGACGGTATAGGTGAGGATGTACCAGACGCACAGATGGATGCCTTAGCGCGCTTCTGTGCGTTCCTTTGCGATGCTCATAGCTGGAACCCTTTAAGCAGAGTGATAGGGCACAAAGAATATACGACACGTAAGATAGATCCAGTGTTCAACATGAAAGCTTTCCGCCATCTTGTGAACACACATACTGTGGGTAAACCTGCGAGTATTTCCCCATCACCTGAGGACGAAGGAGAAATGATTCCTTTCCCTGGGGTGTTGAGAAAAGGTTCGCAGTCAGCGGCAGTGAAGTTTGTTCAGAGTTGCGTTGGGGCTAAGCCAGATGGTATTTTTGGTAGAGGGACACGAGCGAAAGTGATTAAGTGGCAGCGGGCGCATGGCTTAGTTGCAGATGGCATAGTTGGTCCAGCTACTTGGGCAGCGATGAAATTGAAAAGGATAAAATCTTTTGTTAAACCCACGTTTTATTAAAGACATTTTGGAAAGAGCTATCGCAACATTCGCTCAAGCTTGGGGTGCAGCTATGGCTATCCCTGGTCCTAGTCTTGTTGACTCATTGAAAGTTGGCGGCGTTGCTGCTTTAATGTGTATAGGAAAAGCTTTCGCTGCATCTAAGGTAGGAGATCCTGAGTCTGCGTCTATTGGTAAGGGTTAACCCCTAGCGGGATGGGATCTTATGAGTTATCGGCAGTCGGGAATTGCTTATAGAGAATCAGACTTTGTTTACAATAGGTCTGATGCGACCCTACACGTAGGTGTTATTAACGTAGTTTGTGGTACTCCTACGCTGTTCGAGTTCCCTTACCGTAAGTCTGGGACAGCATACCGGAACAGTTTCCTGTACCGTGAGCCAGCTTCAAACAATAATACTTATGTAGTTAAAGCTTTCCCAGCTACGTTGGCTGTGACTACAGCGTTCTCTGCTGTGGCAGGCAAACCTATAGATGTGGCTGCCGCTACGATCAATGTCGTTGCGGGTGTAGCTACAAACATTAACGTTGACGCTAACTTCATTGTCCTTCTTGAGGGCAACAATTATTCTGTGGTTATGGACGCACCGAGTCTTGTGGTGGGCAACGTTCTGAACATGGCGACTATTCCTGTCACTACAGCGATGGACTCCACACAAGAAGTCATTATCGATGTGGATACTATAGCGGCTACGGTTGCTGTGCCTACCCCTGCTGACATCAGCGGAGATTTCAGTATCACTACTGGAACAATAAAAGTGGTGGCTACTACCCCGGATGTGCTGCTGCATCGTATCTTGACTGTCCCTGAGAGTAATACTTTACCTCCGGTGCTGCGTCCTCAAGACGCTACTAAAGCTGCGTTCGCTTTACGTCAACACTACAAGCCTACAGCTAGAGGCATTAACCTAGTGATTGTGAACAACGCTTCAGTGCAAACGTTTATGCCATCAGATTTCTCTTCGGTAACACGAGTCATTTATGGTGGTCACGCGAGTCCCAACGATTTGACAGGGACAGAGCAAGCCATACTTATAGCCGCCGGTTATCAGTTTAGAGTAGGGGAGCCAGTCTAATGCCAATGTATTCATACAGGTGCGGTCATTGCCACACAATCTGGGACGTGATCCATAAGATGAAAGAGTCTTACGACGAGAGTTGTGAGAACTGTGGCGGGGAGCTAAACAAATACTATGGGAACGTTCAGATAGCCCCGTCGGTTATGCCTAGCAGATCCAACATTGATTTGGCTAAGACCAAAGCTAATGACGCTGCTAAAGATGTTGACATGGCAGCTTACAAACGGTTAAGGAAAGACGGGTTACAGCCTCCTAGCATTAACGGTTCAGCGAAACTGGAGGCCCGTGCCGGTACTAAGTGGGAAGTTAACGCAGGACATACTCTATCTCATGAAACTCGTAAGCAAGGGGAGAAAAGTCTACAGGAGCATTTAGGATGACTACCGCCCAGGTGTGGATTGATTCCACTAGAGACATGTTGTTGTCTAGTTATGTGGAGGAGTTAGATGTTCTGACTGCTGCTATAACTGACACGACTGTTCAAACGTTGCAGATCCAAGGAACGTCTAGCAGCATAGCTAAGGGTGTGGTGTTCGAGGTTGGCACGGAAATGTTTTATTGCACTTCTGTAGCTGGTAACACAATCAACGTGTTCAGAGCGTATGCAGGTTCAACTGCTACCACTCACGCTATCGGGGATTTCCTTAGGGTCTCTCCGAAGTTCCCGACCTACCGTATCATCAACAGTATCAACGACGATCTGTCAGATTTGAGTTCACCAGATAACGGTTTGTTCCAAATGAAAACTACGAGCTTCACCTACAATGGTGGGGTCGATGGATACAATTTAGCTGGATTAACTTCTGCCGAAATTAACTCTATCTACTTGGTCACTTACGCTGATGTAGGTTCCGAAGCTACAGAACCTCAAGTCCTTTCCTGGACGTTGCGTCGTAACCGTGACACCACAGCGTTCTCTAGTGGTTTAGCTTTGATACTTTACACTGGGGTCTGGCCGGGTCAGAAAGTTACGGTCATGTACAAGTCGCCGTTGACTCCTATCGTGAATGGCAGCACACTACTTTCTTCTGTAGGTTTAGACACTACAGCTTACGATCTACCGTCGTTGGGTGCAGGTATGGCTCTGATGACAACGACACCTATACGTCGCGAGTTCCTGGATGCTGAAGGAACTTCTCGTTTGGCTGAGGAAGTACCTGCTGGTGCTATCTCTGCGTCGTTCCGTGATTTGATGGGTCGCCGTCGGGCTAGGGTGCAAGCAGAGTCGGCTCGTCTGATCTCTCGTTACCCACAGATATGGAGCAGAAACTCCGCTGTAAGACCTACATCACAATGGAGCGGATACTCGGATGGCTAATTCTCAAAGTCTGCCAGTCAACCTGAATGGGATATCTTACCTAGTTGACACTAGGCAGTACTCACGGACGACTGTGCCAGCTTTGCGTGAACAGCGCGATAACAGTGCTGAGCCTGGCGAGAACGCTTTGGACACGTCGGGTGCTTGGACACGTTCCCAAACAGATTGGTCTTATGGTGCTGGGCAAAATAGTTTTGACATTAGCGACAGCGACCGTCGTAGGTTTAACACTTCTTCTGGTATTGATATTTGGACGAAAGGGCAGATCACGCTTCTGCCCATTACCGAAGAGAAACTGAACGCTGTTGAAACGAATTTAGATATCCAACGTATGGGTGTGTACGTGTACGCTGCTCATGGCGCTAACGCAGTCTTCTCTACAGACCTTGTGCCTGCTGCACCGACGTGGACTCCGTTTGTTCCTCGCTCAGGTAAAGACGTTAAGGACATGACTTCCGATGGTGCGAACGCTTACTTCGCTTTTGGTTCTGCTGATACTATAGCTAAAGCTACGTTAGGTACAGCAGCTATTGACGGTAGCTGGCCTACTTCTGGTACCCAATCGGCAGACGTGTTGCAGGTAGCTGCGGGTCGTCTTATTGGTGCGTTAGGTGCAAACATTTTTGAGTTGGATGCTAACGGTGTGAAGCTTGGCAGTTCTTTGGATTACACTGCGCCGTTGGCTGCGACTACGTGGGTTTCTGTTAGCGGTGGCCCGTCGGGGATCTTCGCTGCGGCGAACACAGATAACACCGGGTCGGTATATCATATCAATGTGTCAGCTACTGACGGCACTTTGCAAACACCTATAGTTGGTGGGCAGTTACCTCACGGTGAGGAGATCAATAAGATCCTTGCGTACGGTGAGATACTATTGATAGCTACTACCGCCGGGTTACGTACTGCTCTTATCGACACACAATCTAACGCTGTGACTATCGGTCCAGTGATTGAAGAGGGTGGCGCTGCGTATGCGTTGGAGATTGATTCTAAGTTCGTGTGGTGGGGTGGAAGCGACGGCAAGATTTACAGAGCTAACCTTGCTGTGTTTACTTCTACGTTAGTTCCTGCTTGGGCACCAGATCTGGTGTCTACAGCGGGTTCAGGTAACGTTACTTCGGTTGCGCGTTTCTTAGGTAAAACATATTTCGGTGCTGTTGGTGATGGGGTTTATGGTGAGTCCGGCACTAACATAAAAGTTGCTACTGGGATACTCAACACTGGTGAAGTGTCGTGGTCAACTGTTGCCCCTAAACTTTTGCGTTCGGTGACAGTACGCCAAGACAGATCTCAATATACTTTCGGTGACACGGAATACAATCAGGCGTCAACGACATATCAGGACGCTGCTTTACAGTACCGTGGTAACCCTACTTCTGTGATGCCTGGTTCAGTGTTCTTCTCAGCGACGAACGATAATAACGTCCTCGATGAGGTAGGACCTCTACTCACTCAAGACCCTTTGCCTTTCAACTTCGTCACACAATCCTCTGTGTCCTACAAATTCGTGCTAACAATCAACCGGGATGCTGTAGATACAACAGTAGCTCCGATCATTCAGGACTGGTTGACAAGCTGTATCGTCACCCCCAGCCGAGTGGACGAGATCATTGCACCAATCATTATGCAACGCCAAGTCTTAACGTCCCGTAACGCTGGAGCCCCAGCAACGTTTGACTCTGCCACGATCTTCACGTCTCTTAGGAACGTTATGGAGACTGGCATCACAGTAGATTACATTGAAGGAACACGGGCCGAGAAGGTTACTATAGAGAGAATTTCAATGCAACCAAACCGCCTATCCGACAATGGAGACTGGTGGGAAGGTACCCTCATAGTGAGGTTGCTAACTGTACCAAAATAAGGGAGCTTCATGGCTAAGGTATTATTCTACGATATAGAAACTGCGCCTAACCTCGCATATGTGTGGGGCCAGTACGAGCAGAACGTTGTGCAGCAGTATCGCGAGTGGTACCTAATGTGCTTTGCTTACCGTTGGGAGCATCAAAAGAAAACTAAAGTAATTTCTTTAACGGACTTTGAACTGTACAACGAAGACCCAGAAAATGACAGAGAAGTAGCTCAAGCTTTATGGGATCTGTTTGATGAGGCAGACATTGTAGTAGCGCATAACGGTGACCGGTTCGACATGCGTAAAGCTAACGCACGGTTTATTGTTCATGGCTTGTCAGCACCTAGCCCAGTGCAACAGATAGATACTCTTAAAGTAGCTCGTAGGTACTTTATGTTTAACAGCAACAAACTTGGCGACCTTGGTCAACACCTTAAGCTCGGTAAGAAAGAATCTACTGGCGGCTTCGAGCTATGGGTAGGTTGCATGAAGGGCGAAGTTCAAGCTTGGAAACGTATGATCAAGTACGCACGTCAGGACGTAAACCTTCTGATGGATGTTTACTATAAGCTCCGTCCGTTCATGACTACTCATCCTAACAAAAACATTATTGATGACACTTCAAGGAATTGCCCTACTTGTTCAGGGACTAAGTTGATGAGGCGTGGATATAAACGTAACCGCACTACTTCATACGTCGCTTTGCAGTGTATGCAATGTGGTTCTTATTGTCGCGAGAGATTAAAGTCTAATGAAGTTAGTCCGGGAGTAGCGTAACTAAGGTAGTATCATCTCTAAGAGGGGGAGAGTAGACCCGGAGGGTCGCGATACTTTCCCCTTCTACAAGTAGTACAAAAAAGAAACATCCCCCCAGGAAAGAATCAGAAACCGGGGGGATGCTAACGGGTAGCAACTCGCGACAAATTATTTACCCGCCGGGCCGTGGCCCACTTTTTTAAGCATACCACGTAACTCAGCGAAACGTTTAAGGTTCTCTTCTTTCGACAGGTACTTGACACCTGGGAGAACGCCAGTGGCTTTCCAATCAGAAGACTCTTGCCTAAGAGTAGCCTGATAGTGAATCCAGAACTGGCTGATACTCGGCCAGTAGTCTGAGTCTGTAGATAGGTTCGCTACTGTTGTTTGACAACTGTTAAACTTTTTGTCTACTAAGAACAGGTGCCACGCTTTGAGCGTTGGGTCTGGTGGTTTCGCATTCCACCAGACTGCGGACATCTGTAACATTATTTGGTCTGCTTCTGTCTCAGTCATTTTGTTCTTTCTTCTTTCTGGCTTCTCCCCGCTTGTAAAGATTGAATGCTTTAACAGGGTCGAAACCTGCTTGCCCCATCAAATTCTTACGTGCGTTAGCTGTCTTGCCTCCCCATGTGCAGGCAGGTGTGTACGATATGCGTCGGTGCCAGTCCACATCAGAGATAGCTTCCCAGAAGCATTCCTCTTTGACGGGGCATGGTAAGCAATGACTTGGGACAACTTCCCCTGCGTCCAGCCCCCGGCATACGGCGCTGTCGCGCCAATCAGCTTTCACGCTGGTTACGCATCATCAGGATTCGTTCCATCGTCCCACCCAGATGGGAGCGTGCCGTTCTTCGAGACGAACGCAGGGTGTATTCTATAGCTGATATCGTGTAAGCATCTGTATGGTGTAAAGCGTTTATGATTTCTTCTTGCTGGTATCCGGCTTCTATACATTTCCTAACGATCCCTCTCACTTGGTTGTATGGGGCAATAGGCTTTGGGTGTGCCTCGTTCCAGAACCTGTCTATGACTAGTGTGGCATCTTCTGTGGTTACAGTGGTGGTTGTTAGACGTAAGTTGCTGCTCACAACAACTCGTTCATAAGCTCAGCATATTTAGATAGAGGCATCACTACATAAGATTCGGAAACGTTTTTGCCTCGTCTCTTAACGATAACAGACCACCAGCGAGCGCCAGCGTTCCGTGCTTCTTGCTCCCCTTCGGACATCCACCCACTGAAGTTTAACTGTTTATGATTCTTGCATTCTAAGACTGTGTTGGGCATCCCGATGAGATCCCCTTTGTCTAGGTTCCCTGCCAGAGCGCGTCGTTCTACCCAGAACTTGGTGTGCTCACTTAGGTACACCGCACATTCCCTCTCAAACGTCGTTCCTTTAGCCTTGTTTATACTCATAACTCTTCCCTCCACATTTCATTTAATTCTTGTACTTCAAACCGGTATTCGATTGACTCAATTATGAAGTTAGATCTCAAAGCCCATAGAGGTAATCCTTTAAGTGATTCAGGGTACTCGGGGTTCTCTTGGACGGTGAACAAGTAATGATCTAGGCGACCTAACAAATCGTCTGTTAAAGCTATCGCTATCAAGTCGGTGTAGCTTGGAAGAGTTAATCCGGTTTGTTCGTTCTCTTCGTCGTCGTATTCTTCCATGATCTCCAACAAAATAGGGAAGGGGAGCGGCCTCGTCCAAGAGCCACTCCCCCATTCTGCCACAAATACCAGCCTATAGGTACTTGTCTTGCATCATTCTGATCCCGTTACGGATTACTTGGGCTTGAGGAATGCCGTTATCTTCGGCATGTTGCCTCACCCAAATAAGCTGTTCGGCGCTCAGGTTCAAGTTAAAATGTTCTGATAGTCGTTCACCGACTCGTCCTTTTGGCATTCCCATTAGAACGGTTCCTCCCCTACTGCAAATGCAGCCTGAACTATAGCGACTGCTTTGCCATCTTCCACTTTAGCTGGAGATGGGCCAGATTTTACTGCGTTGAACCTTACGGATGGTCCTCCGTCGTTAGCGATGAAGACGTGCTTAGAACGGTTCTTGCCTGTCTCCTTGTCCTCCCATTTGTCTTGCTGCATGTACCCTGCTAGGACTACGCGAGTGCCTTTAGGTAGTTCCGCCATGTTCTCAGCGAAATCTCCGAAGCAAGTAGCGTCGAAGAAATGACTGGTCCTGTTGCCTTTCTCCTCGGAGCCTTTGTTCACTGCGATAGAGAACTTGGTTACTGCGACTCCTTTGGGTGAGAACCTTAGCTCAGGTTCTCTGGTTAGGTTTCCGATTAATGTCATGTCACTGCTCATTTATTTCTCCTTCTTATCTAGAGCGTTGTAAAGGTAATAGCTGTCCCCGGCCCACAAATGCAAAGCAAGCCCACATCTCATGGCCCCACGCTTTATAGCGTCTGAGATGCAGTCCTTCAGCGCTTCGCCCTGGTTGTTCACACGGCGTTCTGTCGCTCCTGCTTCCTCGATAGTAACTTCCTTACCGTCTATCGTCACGGTAAGCGCTAAGACAATCCCCTCGACTTTGCCTTCAGGACTGTAAAGCACCTGCTTGACTTCTGTCGAGTACGGTCCGAGGATACCCAGCAACGACTGAGTGACCTCACTATGGCTCACGTAAGCCGCTGCAAAAGATCCCGGTTTCTGCTTGACAACAGAAGCAGGGAAAGGTTTAGCGAGCTTCTTTAACTGCTCAGACATCTATTTCCCTTTCGTCGTTATTATGCCTGGTTTGTCAGGCACCCCACGCAGAGTTGGTAGTCGCGGAGGTTTGCCTTCCGCTACATCTTGTTTCCTTTGGTAATGTAAAACAAGATCGTTTGCGTGCTGTTTAGCAAGAACCCAATGTTCAAACGACCTACCATCGGCAGTCATCCACACCGGCTTATAAACAGGTACTTGTGTCTCTTCTACTTTGGACCAATCTGTTTCATCTATCATTGACTTCCCTTTCATCTAACATAAGTTGAACTGATGTTTCTTTAATATTTGTAACCCCTGTAGGCAAAGTCGCACACAAAGCGTTGTATCGACAGAACCGACACCGCCACGGCTGAGTCTTAGAATCAGGATACGGAACATTCTCCACCAGACCATAATCCGGCACGTACCGTTCAGGTATCTGCTCCTGCTCTAACACCATCGTAGCTATATCGGTGATGCGTTTAGCCTCCTCGTGTGCAAGCTCCCTAGCTGTGGCCCCGTTCTGACCCGGCGCATGCTGATCTAAGTCCAGCACCCACTCAATAGTTTGCCCCATCTGAGTCGCGTCCTTGCCGTAGCTACTATCTTTACACAAGTACACAAGATGGATAGAACGTGCATTAATGTTTGGGTCAAGCGCATACATGGCTGCTTGGGCAAGCTCGTGTTTCTCCGGCACGTTATCTTTGCGAGCCAGTTTGAAACCGAAACTAGTTTTGCTTTTAAGCTCCCAAATAACGCCATACCCCCACTCATCCTTGTAAACCCCATCAGCATTGCCGCTAATGTTGTAGCCAAGTGGGCGTAAGTCGATAGGCACTTCGCTGTCCATCTTCCACACAGACTCCATAGCCGTCTGAGTCAACTCGTGTAACGCTGTGCCAATATGGAAAGCAAGCAGAGTCTTAGAGTCCAGAGGGTCAGACTCAGGAAGGTCCAACATAGTTAAACCTATTTGGCGTGAGCATGAACCAGACATTGAGCCACGACCAGCAGTCCCGAACGCAGTAAGCTTCGGCCCTTCTTCTACCCGCTTGTCATGCAGGTACGTGAAGTAGGCGTTAAGTGTCCTGTTAGAGCTAACCATCAAAAGCCACGTAACTATCTACGTCCCCTTCGATGGTGTGATTGTTGGCTGCTGCTGAAAGCGCCGCCGCAGCTTTATGTAGAGTCTCTGGACTCATGTAAATCTTTGTGTGTGAGACCGGCCACATGGCAGCGTCGTCAATCTCAATGATAAATGCGTATGTCATAGCCCGTCTATCCATTTTGATTTCTGGTGGTGTCACTTCGACACGGGCTTTACATGTCCCCTCGTCTGGTTCCGACACTATGATCTTATCCATGTTCAGCGCATTCATCGTCGAATTCAACGACATGGCATTCAGTGTGAAGTGTTGTTTGTTGTATCCTAGTCGCATTCCCTTACCCTTCGTTCGTTTAGTTAATTACATTACCTACCTATTATATACACATAATGTTCACTTTGGGGAGCATACCCAAGGACTCCACCCTCCCATTCTCTCGTAAATCAGATAAGCCATCTCAATGTTTGAGTCAACTTCGTATCTGTCTTCCCACAATTCTGGGTACTCAGCCGCCCAGTAGAAATCGTTAATCTGGAAGATCCCAACGTCTACTGAACCACTAGTGTTCACATTGTAGGCAGTGGGAAGCAAGCGAGATTCACACCATGCCACCTCAACAGCTTCCGATATAGGCCACGGCTGCTGTTCTATGCGGTGTATCACAAGCTCTTGTTGATTTCCACCCATAGATAGCAGATCAACGAGAAGCCACACAAGGTACTTCATTTATACCCTCGCGCACGCATGATCTCCTGCTTAGTGAAAGCGTAACCCATGTCATAACCGCCTCTACTCGCAGAGCCAGACCCTTTACGACGTTTCTTGTCAGAAGAGATTCTCTTCTCTGCCCGGAGGTCCCACGCAGCAAGACACCCATCACACCTGCAACCCAGAGAATACTGATTCGCATTGGGTACCCCTCCACACCTACTATTCTTCATTGTCGTCCCTTCTTCGTGTGTACTCTTCGTCCGCTTTCATAGCTTCATAATCATCCCGGTCGAACTCCAACAAGTCTTCGTCGCAGTCCCACACATCGTCTGGCTCTAGCCACGCATCATAACTCATAGCCAGTAATCCAATGTCAGTTCCTTCTTGTTCTGATACTTAGGATTAGCAGAGATAATCACACGTCGCTTACGATGTGACAGCCCGCCCCACACGCCAAGCACACGATTCTCTACCGCATAGTCCAAGCATTCCGCAGTGATGGCGCATCTACCACACATACGTTCGATATACTTACGCTCTCCTGGCCCGTAATGCCCACGGGCAGGAAAGAACAATTCAGTGTCTTCATCTTTGCACTCAGCAAGATGCCAATTAGTTCCCATAAGGGTACCCCTCTCTTTCACACTAGAACATACCATTAACCAGTAGGTTCAGCAAACCAGTTCAGCCAAACAAAAAATAAAACCTTCCCTCACGACCGGGTGTCGTGATAGTGAACTCCGGGGGCGAGCCCCCCTTCGTTCACTTTTTCGTTAGGCCAGCTTAACTCAAAGTGTAAGCTCCCTTAACACGACTTGTTAGGTAGGGTTAACACGATCTGTTAGGGTTGCTTAACATCTGATCCTGCATAATCATACATTGACCTCTGCATAAAACATTTTTTTGTGAGCTGTTCAGCTGGCGCGAGCTCTCATTGATCTTCACCACTTTAAGCGTTTAGAGGTTTTGCACTGGTTCCCGGTATTAAAAGGAATGGGACGCGTGACTTTTACCGTGGCTAGATATGTGGCAGAATTAGAGAGCGACATTCAACTACCAGAAAGAATCAACAATGCAAACTTACACGAACATAGAAATAGACGACGACGAGATCTGGGAGGCGGTAAGCGTTAACGTTAACGACTCAATTAGTGAGCAAGTGCCGGAACACTTGACCGAGATCGAGAACCGGGCAGAATGGCTAGAGGAGAAATATTCGGAACTTAACTATCGGACCGATGAACTCGAAGACCACGAAACGGAGGACCACGAAATCCGGATAACCGATTCTGAGTCTCAGATCGAGGAGCTTAGCGAGAAAGTCGAGGAACTAACCATGACTTTACAACCTTGGGAAATAATCGAGGAGCTTAACCAGAAAGTTGAGGAGCTATCAGAGCAACTGCAACGAATAAAGCAGCTAATCCCCCGCGACATAATTGAGACCATTCTTCGGGATCTATTGGCCGAAGCAAGAATCACATTATGAGCGGGTGCGAAGACTTCGCGGCTTACTCGTGCTCAGTTGATAGCCCGATAGCTACTGAGTGGGCGGTTGGAATAGTGGCACTAGCTATTTGCCTAGTGTGGGTTCTGTCATGATTCTAATGGCTTTAATTATTGCCGGGTTTTGCGGAGCCATTCACTTCGACGACTATCGCGATAAGCGACACGCTGAGAAGTGGCAACGTTTACTAGATACAGAACACAACGGAAATCTAAACCCTTACGACTATGAACTGGAGAGTAACTAGATGGCAATAATGACAGATCAGGAGATGAACCGAGCGGACCTTATCGCTACTCATGAAATGCTTAAACGGTGGGAGGACTTGCCGACTTACAGTGAAGAGGAGGACGACGAGAACACACTCCAACATCAGATAGAGAACGTATTGGAGATTAAGATATTCGCGGAGCTATCGTTAGTTAATGTTGATAGCTGGATCATGAAAGGTGCCGAGCTTCTGACAACGTTCGGCGGTCCTACTATCCGTGTCGAGGTTCCGTTCTTTTTCGACTACATAGAGATAAGCGTTGCGTCGTGGGGATCTCGCGCAGTCGATACTTTTCCGGGACTCGACAATCTCAAGCACTACCTCATCGAGCTAGCTGACAACTGGCACACTGACGAAATCGAGGGACCACTCCATTAACCAACTAGATATAGATAACTAAGCAAGTGGAAGAGTCCCGGCCTAACGTCGGGACTCTCTCGTTTTGCTCCGGCTGTATGGCATCCTAAGCGAAACGCGTTTCCCTAGCTCGATCTAGCTCGACCAACAAAAGCACGCCGAGCCGGAAGAATTGAGCCGATACGCTCCGCTCCTAAAGCATCCTAAGCGCTTTGCAAGACCCAACGGTATGAAGACACCACCCCAAAAATAGGAAAGGACCAGCCCCGGAGGACTGGCCCAATTTGAAACCTAATTAGCTAGGCAGGCAGAACACAAGCCTCGAACGACTTCGAGCCGTGACGATCCATGACGTTGTTAAGAGTTCTAATCTGCTCAAGGATCTCGTCGCGTTTCTTACCCTCATTAATCACAGCATCCTCTAGAACCAGTAACCAGTCCCACACCTCACCCTCTAAAGCGAGTGGCCCATCTTCGATCTCTGCTTTTAGATAGTCAGCAATACTCTCGAACTGGTTAATTCTCCAGTTGTAACTATTGGCTATGTGTTCGCTCATTGATCTCTCCGTCGCTAGTTGATAACCGAACCTTAGCAGTAACTAGCTCAGAACGCGAAACATTAAACAATGACGGACAAACACTAAGCAAGTCGAATAGCTCCTCACTAAGCAAGGGGAGCCCTAACCGGTCGCAAACAATCGCTCTAGAACTTTCGAATATGTCGGGTAGATAAGTCATGACAAGAACGGTAACGACACCACTACCCAAGAACAATGGGCAACCTTACCCACCACATATTACTAGTCTCGTCTCTCCATGTTGGGTTCACTCTGTGTGGTTGTTCAGATCCGGTACCCGGTATGCATCTGATTGTATAAATACTGCATAAAGATGTTAGGTTTGCTTAACAGGGTACGGTAGGCTTGCTTAACAAAAGGCGTACGGCACCCCATACAACAAGTGTTAGGCAACCTTTACAGAACCCGGTCATGTGCCTTGCCCCCGCCCCAATAGATAATGTCTATCGGTGGGTTGGCTACTTTGGTTCAGGTGTTTGTTGGTTGTTTGGGTTAGTGTACTGGTTGTGCGGATGGTTTGTTGGTGTTCGGGCGGATTGTTTTGGGAGGATGTTCACCGATTTGGTGAATGTTTGAGAGTGTTAGCCCCCCATGAGGGAGGTTCTAACGTTGGGTTGGTCCGATTGTGGAGCCATGCCGTCGTTGTTAGCCAACAAGGTATTAGTTTGTTGGAAGGCCGGGTTACAAGTACAGGTTCTTTTTTTGTGGCTGCCCAGGCTTCCCATTACCAGCCGTCCGTACTTTTGGGGTATTTGTTTAACGCCTATGCAAGATATTGTTCGTAGGCGTTCGTTACTGATGCCCGTTTGACGGTCTACTCCCCCTACCGTCGATAGGTTCGGGGGGCGGTTTCTCACCGTGCAACCCTAGTTTCCCTCGGGTCGGGGCCGATCTTTCTCGGTGTCGTAAGTTGTTCTGTGCTTACTGTAGCAGATCTTTGCTATGCTTGTGGGTATGGCACCTTCTAATTCTTCGGCACCCAAAGAGAGTTCTCGTTATTATAACGATAATCCCGATGCGAAGAAAAAGAAGGATGCCTACAATACTGCGTTTAATAAGAAGCCTGGTCAGATGGCTAAGCGCCGTCAGTTAGCGAAAGGCCGTCGGGATCGGGGTATTATGGGTAAGGGCGGTAAGGACTTGTCTCATACTAAGGGTGGCGGTCTTGTTCGTGAGAAGGTTTCTGTGAACCGGGGCCGTAATAGAGGCAAAAAGTAGTTAGCACCTCATGTTTCTTTTTAGGTCTTCCCATACTGACCATTGTTGTTCAGTCCAGGTGTGGTCGAGTGCGTTGTATAGTTGGGAGCATTCTACAGATACGGTTTCGGTTGTTCCGCTTATGAGGCTATAAGATCCGCCGGGGTGTCCACTGTTTTCAATAACGCCATTGCTGGGGGGTAAAAGTGGCGGTGTTGGATCTGATGAAGGCCACCACATTATCATTGCTGTTATTGCTCCTCCTACTGCTACAGCGACAGCAGTTAAAGCTTTAACGATTTTTTTGATAGCGTCAGCCCAAGCATCCGCTCGTTGTCCTACCTCTTCTGCTTGCATTATCCTAGAATATCACACCTTTCCACACACTAAAATTTTTTTTCTGCTATCTTATTCTCTTATGGCTGGTTCACAAAATTCTCATAATTTTCATTACAACAATGATCGAACTAAATTTGCGGCTGATGCAGATGCTTCTTCAAGTAACGGCACGTTGAACGACACAAACAACGGTGAAATTAAACGGGCAGAACATTGGCGTCCACCTAGCGGCCCTAATGCTAAGAAAAGAACTTCTAAAGCTCCAAGCAAAAAAACGTCTGAAGCTATTGACAGTGGCAGTCTTGATCCTATGAATAAAAAAAAGTCTACAAAAAAATCTGGCAGTGTAGCACAAGTATTTAATTCAAAAGGACATAACCGGGGCGCCCATTTACATGGGACTTCGCTTGAACGTTACCATTACAAAGACCGTCCTCAAACTACTTAATGGCTGAAGACGATATAAGTAACGACTTTAAACAAGTCCGCATTAGCCGGTTGACTCTTGGCCTTATTATGACGGTGGCTTCAGTGAGCGCCGTTATTGTGTGGAATGCCGCAGCGGTATCAAATAAAATCAATACGTTGTCTACAGATATTGTGCAGCTACAAGAAGATATGGAAGATGTTGGGGAACCTACTGTAGTTCTTAGCCGTCTCGATTCAATAGAGCGGGCATTAGAAGGTATAGATTTTGAAAGTCTTGAAACTAGGTTAGAGACAATAGAAACGTGGGCTTATGTAGAACTTACCCACCGTGTTGAAGAGCTTGAACAGCAGTGGGATGATCTAGATCGTGACGGGGAACAGTTACACCACGAGTTAAATGATATCCACCACCATAAAGATGCGTTCCGAGATATCCTCAGCCAAGACCCCCGCGATTTTGTTGAAGAGATTATGGATCAAAGGTTTAGTTGGTAATGGAAGAAGCTGAAGAACTACCCACAGAAATGATGGGTGAACGTTATGATCCTTTTGAAGATGACGCTCCTATAGAGTGTGGGCTAGAGAATCCTGAAATTTGTGAATCTTGCCAGTAAGGTTAGTTGCATCTACTACAGAAATGGAAGACTATGAGCCAAGATAGAACTAGTGGGCGGGTTCCACCGCACGCAGGACCATCCCATCACCGTCAAGGTTACAACGATCGTCTTGATGAGTCTTTAGCTGCGGCTCATGGCAAAAAAAGTCAATCGTTAAAATCACGTCGAGATGAATCACGAGGCGCTCGCAAAGGATCATTTGGTTTTGGCAAGCGCTAATTAAGGGGAATGTATGCCTTCGGGCAAAGCGATAACTGTAGAAAAATGGACACAGTTCTTGGCGCTGCGTCGTGCTGGTAACTCTATGTACGGCGCAGCTAAAGAATGCGGTATCTCATATCATGCTTGTCGGGATGCAGAAAACGGGAAAGCTCCTCGAAATTACTTAGCTGCAAAAGAAACGTTAGGGAACCAGCCAGTTGGCGGTGTTCCTTCTTACGAAGATCTTATCCCTGAAGCCAAAGCAGCATATGACAATATAGAAATTTTTGCTAGACGCTATTTTGGTATCGTGTTGCAACCCTGGCAAATAGAAGCCACGGAACGCATTATGGGGTTAATGGAAACAGAGTACGAAGAGTACGCTGTTATCAATGCCCCCCCTGGTTGCGGTAAATCGACGTTCTTTGCGAAGGTTTTACCTGCCTGGGCTACAGTAAGAAATAGGGCTATACGTGGAATGATTGGTTCTTCGTCACAACGCCTAGCCGAATGGTACTCTCGTAGGTTAAGATCAGAGTTGGATCGTGCTCATCCTGTGCGTGCTGAACTAAACGATGTTCGTTTAGGTTTAGCTGTAGATGCTGAAGCCACAATCCAAGAAGACTTCGGTATGTTTAAACCAGATTCGTCTGAAATTTGGCGTTCCGAAGCCTTCACTGTGCTACAACAAGGTGACGTTCCTCTTTCTCAGAAAGAGCCAACGTGGTCAGCGTTCGGAATGGACTCCGGTTTCCTCGGTGGTCGTTTTGACCTGGTTATCTGGGACGATGTTTATGACCCTCGCAAGATGAGGTCCGCTGAAGCTCGTTCCGACATGCAACGTTGGTGGGATGAAGTGGCAGAAACTCGGTTAGAGCCGGGCGGATTGCTCATCCTCCAAGGTCAACGTATGTCAGCGGATGACATTTACCGTTACGCCTTAGACAAAGTAGCTCCCCCTGACGATCTAGAACTTGAGGAGTTTGACCCCGAAGATGCCCCAGAAGAATGGCGAAAATACCATCATCTCAAATATCCAGTCCATTATGAAGACCGCTGTAAAGGCGATCACAAACCTGACGCCACACCCTGGCCCGAAGGGTGCCTACTTTACCCTCGTCGATTGCCGTGGCGACGACTTAGACACATTAAAGCGCAAACTCCAGACAGATTTGAAGTCCTGTATCAGCAATCGGACATAAACCCGGCCAGTGTGCTAGTTGACCCCTTGTGGGTAAGTGGCGGTGTTGGAAAAGACGGCGTTGATTATGTTGGCTGCTGGGATAATGATAGAGACTTGTGGGAATTACCTGCCGGTGTTTCTGGGGATTTGTTTGTTGTAGCGACTGCTGATCCTTCACCTTCCCAATTTTGGGCTTTGCAATGCTGGGCTTATAACCCGGAAACTCAATTCCGTTATTTGTTAGAATCGTACCGTCGCAAGATGGACGCTCCATCCTTTTTGGATTGGAATCATAGTGAGCAAAGGTTCACTGGGGTGGCTGAAGATTGGTGGCAAATCACTAACGATATGGGTCGCCCTTTGACTCATTGGATTATTGAAGCTAACGCTGCACAGAAATTTATTTTGCAATATGACCATTTCAAACGGTGGGCTGCTATGCGTGGAGTGCAACTTGTTCCACATTATACACATAGCCGAAATAAGGGTGATCCGAAATATGGTGTGCAAATGTTGGCTCCATTGTGGCGGGTAGGTCGTATTCGTTTGCCTGGAAAACAAGGCACAGATGCCCGTCCGCACTCACTCTTATTGATAAACGAAGTTACTCGTTGGAACCCTGAAGGCACCGGTTCTCGCACAGATGACTGTGTTATGGCACAATGGTTCTTAGAACACAATTTAGAGAAATTGTATGTACCACAAAATGATGGGGCTAAACAGTGGCGCCCGTCATGGATTTCAGGGCAAGATATAGGAGGGGATCAATCTTATGCGAGGTCGCTTACGTGAAAACCGTTACTGAGATAGTATCAATTTATGGTGCGAGAGCACAAGCTTCTGATCAGCTTAAAGGTCGGATGCGAAACGTTAGAGATTACTATAACGGAGATGTTATAGTTCCTTTGCCTGAGATTAACTCTGATGAACAATCAGCAGTAGCTAACTTGTTGGCTCAAGGTTTAGATCAGATAGCGATGAGGATTGCTTCAACTCGGCCAGATATTTATTGTCCTCCAACAGATGTGGCTCGTAAACGTTCGCGCGATAATGCGGATGTTACTCGTAAAGCTTTGTTTGGTTGGTGGGAAAACAGTCAAATGGATTTGCAGTTGGCTAAGCGTGCTCGTCAGCTTATTGGTTATTCTACTACTATCTGCCAAATTAGATGGAACGACAGAACAGGATGCCCTGAATGGCATTTGCGTGATCCGTTAACTGCATACCCTTCTACTCTTTTGGGTGTGGATGATATGTTGCCACGGGATTGCATTTTTGCGTACGAACGTCCTCTCGGCTATTTACATCAAATGTATCCGCAAGTTGCTTCTGTGTTTCAGTCAGATAGCGACGCTGGACCTGATCAAGCTATTGAGATGGTTGAGTATGTTGACGCAGACGAAACTGTTCTTATAGCTATGCGTGGCCCAGTTAAAACTGGGTTGTTTGGAACGGCATCTACTTTAGATGACAACATCGTTGTAGAACTCGAACGTGTTCCTAACCGTACAGGAATGACTCCTGTTGTTTGTGCCCAGCGGATTTCTTTAGATCAGTCACAAGGCCAATTTGATGGCATTCTCGGAATGTATCAGATGCAAGCTCGCCTTATGGCTCTTGAAGTTATAGCTGTGCAGAAAGGTGTGTTCCCTGACACTTGGCTTGTTGGCCGTGCTGGGGAAACTCCACAGATAGTTAACCCGGCTGATGGGATGACTGGCGAAGTCGGTGTTATCCGTGGCGGTGACTTGAAAGATATGTCGCTACAACCTGGGTACATGACTAATCCAGCTATTGACCGGTTAGAACGAGCGCAACGTTTAACTGCTGGTATTCCTCCAGAGTTTGGTGGAGAGTCTTCTACTAACATCCGTACCGGGCGGCGAGGCGATTCAGTTCTCTCGGCAGCAGTAGACTTTCCTGTCCAAGAAGCTCAACGAATTATGGCTAGGTCTTTGCAAGAAGAAAACAAGATAGCTATTGAAATGTCTAAAGCCTATGGCGGTAACCGGGGGCGCACTTTTTATGTTACTTCTAAAAATGCTAAAGGCCCAGTTCAATACACACCTAATACTAACTTTGAAACGACAGACAACGTTGTGACTTACAGTCAAGCTGGCTCTGACATCAATAATCTTGTTATTGGTGGAGGGCAAAGGCTTGGTATGGGCACTATGTCCAAGATGTCGTTTATGGCGATTGATCCTTTAGTGGAAGATCCAGAGTTTGAACATGACGCAGTTATTGCTGAACAGTTAGAAGCAGCTTTGCTTTCTTCTATCCAGCAGCAAGCTTCAGAAGGTGCTATCCCTCCAGCAGATTTAGCTCGTATAATGAGTCTTGTTGCTAACAACCAGAAAGAGTTAGCTGAAGCTGTTGAGCAAGTTCAGAAAGAAGCGCAAGAACGTCAAGCTAAACAAGTTGAAGCTATGTCAGCAGAAGCTCAGCCTGGGTTAGCGCAACCTGGAATGGGTGCTGAAGCTATGTCAATGGGGGCCGATGCTGAAGCGGCAGCAGCACCTGATCTAGGTGCGTTATTAGGAGCGTTGTAAATGCCACGTAAAGGTTCAGGCCAAAAAATTCAGACAGCTAAAGGACAAGCTTATGGTGAAGCTCAAGCACAAGAAGAAGCTCAACGACAAATGCCGTTGCCTCAGATGCCTAGTGCAGCTAAAGCTTCGCCGGGGCAATCAAGTCTAAACCGTTCCACAGAACGTCCTAATGAAGCGTTGGCTGCTGCTGCCGGTCCTCCTCCTCAGCGAACGTTTGAAGGAGTGAACAATGAAACTCTAGCTGCCCAACTACCTATCCTTGAAAGCATTGCTTCTCAACCAAACGCTACGGCTCAAACGAAAGCTTTTGTCCGCCAACTTCGTATGGTGGCTCAACGCAACGGAGCTATGCAATGAGTTTTACTAGCAGGATAATAGGAATCGGTGGAGGGTTTATAAACCTTGGCGAAGAAATTGTAGAGACAGCGTTTGATACCGTTCGGTCTTTAACTACTGATGACGACTATGAAGGAGTCGGAGATACTATCGTCGGTATTATCCAAGACAATTTAATAAGTGGGGTTATGGGCGCAGCGTTTGGGCAAGGCAGCGCTTTAGAACAAACAGTAGGCGCAATTCCTGAAGCAGTTAGGGCACCTATTTCAACGTTCACTGACGAAGCTCTAGGTCGAGTAGATGCTTTCCAAGATGCTTACATTGAACGGCCTTTGTCTGCTGCTGTAATGGGATATCATCTTGCAACTCAATCCGGTTTAACTGGTTGGGCTGACACAGACACATACAGAACTGCATGGAAAATAGCTTCTGACGGAGTGCCTCTTGAAGATTACGATCTTAGTTTAATCCCAGAAAACCAACAAGAACTATTTACAAAAGGTTTAAGTCTTGGGCGAGCGGTAGCGTTCGCTACTTTAGGCACAGATGTTTTGAATCCTCAAGTCGCTGCTGAAGCGGCACAGTCATCGGCTTTTACTTTAATTTCTGGAGCAGTTGATTTTGGCGAAACTATTCTTTTAGATCCTTTACTCTTAGTAGGTAAACCATTTCAAGCTGCCCGTGCGGGAAAGCTGACAGTAACCGCCGGTAAGGGCGTTAATGCCGCTGATAAAGGAACTGATGTTGCTGCAATGTTGCGTCGTAAACGACGTGGAAACATTAGCCCTACAAGATCTTTAACTGTTCGTAAAGGTGGCAAATATGGTCTTACTAATAAGTTAGAACCAGGAGACATTGCAAACTTTACAACTCGTCGAGCAGAGCAAGTTGTTACAAGCTCAAACTGGACTAAGTTAAACGCTGCTATTGACGCTTTGCCAAGTAGCTCATTTGTTGCTGAAACAGCTTTTAGAAGCGCTAAAGAAATAGATCGGTTAACTAGCCAACGAGCTACAGAAATCAAAAAGTTAACTAACGGAAAGATTGATGACAGTACTGCTTATGCTTTAGCTCAAGCAAAAAATCAGACTATGAGAACTAATCATTATCGTTATATGATGGGGGACCAGACAGCGTTAGGCGAAGCGATGCAAGCTGCTCAACGTCAAGCTGATCGAGCAGCTAATCTTCCTGAGTGGAGACTTAATAAACTGAAAAAGAATGAAGAAGAACTTGCGTCAATTACTGCAAGAGTCCAAGCAAAACTTAAAGCCGCAAAAGAAAAAGAAGACGGCGGTGTGTCGTTTAGCGAAGTAGAAGCGCAAGACATAAAGTTGTTAGACGCAAAAAGGCAAGAAGTAGATAACCAAAGATTCGGTTTGAAAGAAGCAGTGCAAGGGCAAGAAGAGTGGGACTTCGGATTTGTTTTAGATCTTAAACTTAAATTTGATTTCAATCAGATAGACAATCTTGCTCCTACGAGTTTGATAGGCACAAGCGATAATGCGTTGTCCCGTTTTTTTGCTCTTAACGATCCTCGAACAGCAGCGCTTCTTAACGAAGCGTTAGATAGTTGGACGTTTGACGCTATCGACTTTGGTGACATAGGTCGTATAGCTGATGATCCTATCGAGCTTGCTATGAGACAAAAAAGCGAAATAGATCGCCAGATTATGGCTCCACTGTCTATCCGGGCTGCGTCAAGTCCAGTAGGTGTGGCTGCTAAAGTCTTTGAGTCTGCCGCAAAAGGGGTAACAGGCACTCGTATAGTCCAAATGTTTGTGGAGAACACTGCTCAACGTTTTATGTTAGCAGACGACATTAAGCAGTCTACTAATCAGTTTGATCGAGTGATCCGTGATGCTCAACGAATGGAGTGGAACGGCAAAAGTGTGTTAAGTGAAGCTGAGGCTGATCGTTTGTTGGGGGACTGGACGATGTTAAAAGATGCTGATGCTCGTCTTGCTATGTTCCAAAAGGTCACGGAAAGAATTAATAAAAACATTGCTGATGCTGTGTTCCCTGATTCGGTTGATGCTGCTAAAGCATTACAAGAAGTGTTAAGCAAAAATTTAACAGCAGCACAAAGTACTTTACAAAATGGTAAGCCTTTAGGTGGACTGTTTGGTAGCAACGATAGAACTCGTCTTAACATTGTAGACGAGGCTGGTGGGACTACTGATGTTTTTTCGTTGCCTATGAATCAAAAACAATTAGCTTCTAGTTTGATTGTTCCTCGATACGATTTAATTCAAGACGCTTTGCGTAAACATTCTAAAAGTGTGAAGCGCCCAAATCTTGACAAAGCTTTAGATATTCCTCGGGCAGTCACAGGTTTAGGCAGCGATGTTTCTACTGCTTTAATGTCAGCTTGGAGGCCAGCAGTTTTGTTGCGGCCTGCATGGCCTTTAAGAGTAGTTGGGGATGAAGCTTTGCGTGTTGCTTCAGTGGTTGGCGCAATTCCTCAGCTAGGTGCAATGATTAGAGGCTCAGCCGATTTCCGTGTGGCGTTGCTGAAACGTCGAGGGGTAGATACTGAAGCAAAATCTCTTGCAAAGATGAGAGAGAAGTTAAAAGAAAGTGATCCTGATTTCCCTGACAAGCTTAGTGACTTTGAAGTCTATGAAAGATATTTAGAAAAGTATGATGAAAAAAGTATTGAAAAGCTTTTTAAGAAAACAATAGATGAAGAGTATTCGAGAAGCCGAAAAGTAGTAGGTATTGCTGCTAGAGGATTCTTAGGTATGGGTTTGTTAGGTCCTGCGGGGGCAGTCGGTGCAGCGTTGGGTGGTATGGCAACTCAAAGCCGTACTGCAAGAAGGTTAGCTCAACGTAACATAGGTGAAGCTTTTGCTCAAGATCTTAAGACTCGTGCAGGTAACGCATTAGCTGAAGCTCAAGAAGAAATAGCTAAAAATTTAGGTCCGGCTGGAACAGCAAAAATTCTGGAGTTAGAACACACTGCTAAACTTTTGTATGCCCGAGAAGTGCATATTAAAAAAGTGTTAAAAAAATATGGGTACACAAAAGACAGTCTTGAAGCTAAAGCTTTAACAACTGCTGATGCTGCTGGCCGTAAGCTAGAGCAAGCCGGTCGTCAACCTACAATGATCGCTGGGGTTCTTGTCCGGGAAGCTTTGGGGGAAGATGATATCCCGCGAGAAGTGTTAAATGCTCGGGTAAGCGCCGACAGAAGTTCAAGTGCTTTGTTGAAAGGTTCTGCGACTAAGACCCGTACAAGCATGAAAACGGAAGCGGAATGGAGAAGTTTCCAAGAACGTGAACCTGATTTTGCTAACAAATGGGGCACTACTACTAATAGGCAATGGAAAGTCGAAGGAGATCCTCAATCGGCTAACAACCAGTATTTAGAAAAGTTGTGGTCCAACGAGCACCTTAATGAAGGCGCTCACACACAAAGTCTTTTAGAGTTTTTTGATACAAGTGCAGGTAGGCAAGTTTTAGATGCTTTGCAAAACGGTACAAGCCCTGACGATATTAACTCTTTAGTCCAAGCAGCTTTAGGTACAGTCAACGGCATACTTCCTCGCTATTTAGATGACGGCAAAAAAGCTATCAATAACTTTGATGGACTACGCGCACGCATGGCTACACCTGATGGTTCTTCGGCTGGAAAAAATGTTACGTGGGATGAAGCTGCTGCCGCCCGAAGCACTTTAAGTAAAGTAGACCAGGGAAAAGTAAATGCTCCAGATATAGATATGGGAACTACAGTCGGCCAAACTCAAGGGCTTTCTACTAAACCTTCATCGACAGGAAGACTCCAAGAGTTCACTCAAGGAGCTTTCAACGTTTTAGCTACATTGCCTACAGATCATTTAAGCCGGTTGCCTTATTTCCGTGCGTCTTTCGAAACAGAAATGGCACGCACCCTTACCCAATATTTGATACCTGGAACAAACGATTACAGAGTCCAAGGCAAAGATTTACAAAAGATTGTTAACAAACTAGAATCTAATGCTAGAGACAAAGCTTTAGCAGACGTTAGATATCTTCTTTACGATCTTACTGAATCTACTCGTATGCAAGAAGTCCTTTCTAACTTCATGCCTTTCCTTGGAGCCTGGCAAGAAGTTATTTCTCGATGGGGAAACATAGCTCGCGAAAACCCTGCCTATGTTGCCCGAGTGTTAGACAACTTTAACTCTATCCCAATCACTGAAGACGAAGAAACCGGTGCTCGCTGGATGGTACTGCGTGTTCCCGAAATGGAAGGTTTCTCAGGTTTCCTTAGCAAACCGTTCATTGGGAAACAACTAAAATTTAGTCAAGACGCAATGTCTATGTTATCTTCTGGCGGTCCCGGATTCGGGCCTCTCGTAACTATTCCTATTACCGAGATAGCGGTAGTCGAACCTACTTTAGAAGAGGCAATGGAATTTATGTGGCCTTACGGGCTACCTCAAGGAGATAGCGCTGCTAAACGAATAGCTGGTCAACTAGGTCCTGCCTGGATGAAAAGAGCTAAAGGCGCAGCGATAGGGAGCGATGAGCAAGAGCGTATAGTTCTTAACTTAGCCCGAGATCATATGGTCAGGTTAAGAGACGAGCCTGCTGTAAACGACGGAGATATGCAATACCCTAATCGTTACGCAGAAATGCTTGGTACTCCTCTTCTCCAAAACCAGATGATGCAAAATATTAGAGACGAAGCTCGTTCACTTCTTGCCGCTCGTGCGTTTGCCTCAATGGTTATGCCTACATCAATGCTGGTAGAGTCTCCTTACCAATTCTACATTGATCAATATCGTGCTTTAAGAGAGGCAGATTATTCGACTGCTGACGATCTTTTTGTAGAAGCTAACGGCGCAGAAATGTTTGCGGTAATGCAACGTACAACTAGCAACGGCAACGGAGTAGCTCCAACTATTGAAAGTTGGGAAACGTTTCAACAGTACCGCCCTTTAATCGAATCTTACCCTATGATCGGCCGTTTAATTACTGGCTCTGTCGGAAGTCTCGAAGTTCAACGGTTTAACGAAGCGGTTTATCGTCGTCAACAATCTGAAGCAATTTCTCCAGGGTCGGCTACTAAGCAACGTCAACGAGTCCCGTTAGAAGATTTTGTTGAAGGGCCTGACATCAAAGAAGGCTGGGCTAAATACAGAACGTTGATTGATGTTCGCAATACAGAACTTATGGCACGTAGAGAACAAGGAGCTTCTCCTTCTATAAACGCTAAATCTAATCAGAAGCTTAAAAGTTTATATCAGTGGGAATTGTCTCAATTAGAAACTTCGCATCCTGCGTGGTGGCGTGAGTTTAATGTTAGAGATAATCTGAAAGATAAAACAAAGTTTGAAGCTTTAGAAGCAGTCGCTTCAGACGAAACTCTTCTTCAGCGAGAAGATATAAAAACGCTTAAATCTTATTTGCAAGATCGACAAATCATATCTGAAGAGCTTGAGGCTCGTCGGCGCATCGGGGGATCTGCTTCTCTTAGCTCAACGAAAAATCAAGATCTGGCCGAGATGTGGGAGTTTATAAGAATGGATTACAGAGAAAACATTCCTGAATTCCAAGACATTTTTGATCATTATTTAAACCAAGACGCAGTAGACGAAACTACTTGGAGAACAAACTAATGTCACAAGAAAAAGAAAAAACTTTAACTGAAAACGCTACTGCATTAGATGATAGAGCTATAGCTAGTGGGTGGTCTCCTTCAGGATACGGAGCTTTTTCTCAAACAAACAATCCGACAGTAGGGTTCCGCACAAACATTTTGAAAGAAGAAGAAGTCTATCGAGGCGAAGATCCTTCAGATCAGTTTGTGAACCGTGAGATTTCTAAAACTGACCCAATCTTGCAATCTGAATATATTGACGAGTTTGCTGCTATGGGACAAACTGAACAAGAGTCTTATGCTTTGGCTATGTATTTAGAAGGATGGGGCGACAGGTTTGGTATAGAAAGCATTGACGATATTTATGAGCCTTACGTTATCCAAGGGATGCTTGAAATAGGGTTAGGCCGTGCTGCGGACTCTGCCTTGATTGGTCGTCGTGATCAACTGCCTAGCTTCGATCAAGGCTTAGCGGATCAGGCAAACCCAACTGTCTCAGATGTGTTAGCTAAACTGAATAGTGACAAACCTGAAGTCAGATATATGGACAGGGCTGGCTTAGAACTATCGGCAGATACTTATTTCCAAAGAACGTTAGGTCGAGACGCTAGAGCGGAAGAACTTAATAGTTTCGTTAGCGGGATCTATGCGGCGCAGGCTAGCGGGTTAGCTGGTCAAGAAATCAATGTTGCGGGGCGAGCAGCCCAAGCAGCAGAAGCAGCAGACCCTAGAAGGGCTGAAGGTATACAGTATTCTCAAGCAGCGACAAGGGTAATGAACTCTCTTAAAGGTATGGCTCCACGATGACCGATTATCAACCACCGATGTCTGATGCTGATCCTGACTATGTTCCTTCAGGGGAAGGGTTTAAGGAAACGTTTGAAGGTGCAGGAGAGATAATTTCAGCAGTTGTGTCTGTTGTCGCTCAGACTGTTCCTTTGACAGATAGCCAATTAGATAGTCTGCAAGAAGGCTTGTACGAAGATTTTGTAGCTACTACTGATAGTTCAAAAGCTCCAGGTAGTCTTCGAACAAATCCGTTAGATATTTTTGAGATGACAAAAAGGGAAATCAATGAAGTCGCTAAAAGTATAGGTAACTTTTTTGCTCAAATTAAAGACATCGATATTGCTGCGGCGGCACCTAGCTTGCCTGACTTTGATACTTTATTAAATGCCAAAGTCCCGGGTAGGATGGGGGAAGGTGGCGGTATTGCAAGGTTGTTTAGTTCTGTTACAGATTTTTTTAAGGTTAAAGAAAGAGATGATAATCTTTCTTCTGGTAATCCACAAGTCAGCGCTCTTTACAATGAGTCTTTGGTTGCGTTAGAAAAAAATAAAGAAAGGCTTGACACCGAACTCAACGTTGTAACTAATACAGAACGGCTTAGAGGAGGGGGAAAGTTTGGAAAGCAAGCACGTAAAAGAAATGAAAGAATTATTGAAGAAAGCCAAAACGATTTAGATCTAAAGGATGTGTTTGAAGCAAACATTCCTGTACTTGAAGAAATTTTAGAAAGAGCGTTAAGCCGGGCTTCTTCAGTCGATAATCGAAATCCAGAAAGTGTCAGAAATGAGAATGAACAGTTCGAAGAAGACATTAAACAGTCATCTTTGTCTGATGACGCTAAAAAAACAATATTATCAAATACACTTAATAGAACCCCTAATCAAAACGTACAAGCTCTTCGTTCATTTATTGAAGATGAAGAAGAAGCTTTTAACGACCTTGATTCTGTAGAACTTAAAAACGCTCTTGCTGATAGTAAAGCCAAGTTAGCAGAGCTAGACGTTGATAGCGATGCCAAGATCCAATTTGTTAAAGATCAGATCTTGAACGCCGAGGAACGTTTAGAGTCGTCGCCTGACCCTAGCTCAGCTACTGATTCTGAAATCCTTTCTTGGTTGGTTGGCTCCCCCAGCGATGACGATGAAAACATTTTTGTTAATGAAGCAGTAGCTTTAGGAGAAACTAATAAGCTTATTGGACGCAAAGTCGCGAACGCTATTAACGCACCATCGGTAGCTGAACAAGCCGACATTGTGTCTAGATACAAGAACTCGGCTGCGGAGCCAAAATCTAATCCTGCTGGTTTGCAGCGTTTCCAAAATTCAAACCGAGGGTTGGCTGAAGTAGACGAAGAAGCCGCTGTTGATGCTTCTGGTTTAGGTTCAGCTACTTATAGCGAACCAGTTATCCCAGGGTTTGAGAATCCCCCATCAGGTGCTCTTCCGGAAGTAAACGTTCCGACGAACGCTTTTGATGCGGCTGATGCTTCCATGCTTCCCGAAACGCAAAACGTTGACCTAACCAATGAAGAAAAAATTAGACAATTAAGAGAGATCGGTCTTACCGAAGAGCAAATCAACATTTTGATTACTCCTGACACAAACATGGAGCAAGGGCAGGTTGATCAGCTTACGAAGTTAGGTTACACCCCTCAACAAATTGCGTCAGTCTTAGACTCTTCAACTGGTAGCGCTACACCTTCTACATCTCCTCCGGCTTCTCAGACCTCTACAATCCCTGCTTCTCCAAGCACGAACGATTCAGGCTTAGCTGCCCAATTCGGTTACAAGTATTTGATGTTTGAGCCAGGCACACAAAACAAACGCCAAGACATGATGGTGATAGACCCAGAGACGCAACAAGAAATTCATGCTTTAGATCTAATCCAAAAAAACAATTTAACAGACCCAAACGAAATTGACTACATTTTAGCTCAAACCGAATACATGGAGCTAGAAGGAGCAGCGAACATAGATTGGGATGTTGCCTGGGATAAAGCTGCCCCTGACGGAGCAGCATGGGACGATATCACCCCTAATCGTGAAGCTATCCTTAAAGCAAAGAAAGATTATATTATTGACCAGCTAGAGTTGTTAGAACTGACTAGCGAAGTCACTGAAGAAGAAATAAACGATTTAGCAATAACCTCTTCAAGAGGCGCTTTCGACGCTGAAGATATCCGAGCAACTTTGACAGATGTCAAGAATGAGTTTTTAGATTTCAGCAGTTTCGCAGGGGAAAAAGATACAGGTCTTTTGGGAGCTTACAAATCTAATGTAGCAACAAGTGCTGGGCAGTACATGCTGAATCTAAGCGATGCAGAAATAGATACTTATGTGACTGGGTTGTATAACTCTCCTAATGCTGAGAACCAAATGCTTCTTTATGAGCAAGTATGGAAACAGAAAGCTAAAGAAGAGTTCCCTACTTTGATTGGGCTTATAGATCAGGGTATGACTCCTGCCGAATATTTTGCTCCTTATCAAAACAAAGCTTCTACTTTGTTGGAACGCCAAGTTGACTTTATGGGCAGTGACAGGAATTTGTTTAATACTGTTTCTCGTTCTACGCCTGCTGACGGGACGGGAAGTCGGCCTATGACTTATACAGAGATGGAAAAAACTGTGCGTTCAGGCGCTGAATGGTGGGGGACTCAGAATGCAGAAGATGAGGCTCGAACTATAGCTGACGACGTTGGTCGGCGGATGGGATTTGTATCGTAATGGCAGTTGATAATCCTGATTTTAAACTAGGTGACAAGTATACTGGACCGGCTAAAGGTTCACGAGGCGAAGTCATCAATATGAAAGATGGCACTTTTGTTGAAGGCACAGATGCTCAAGGCAACGGTATCAGATATGTTTGGACTGGGGTAGGTGACAACTTTGCTCCTGAAGGTGGCTGGGGTGCAACCACCGAGGCACAAGCAGCCGAAGACGCCAGAGTCAAAGAATTAGCTAAAGATCAATTCGGCGTCTCTCCACTTAAGGGGGTTGAAAGAGCGGACGGGAGCTTCGCTCCAGGTGTTTACAGCACTAACGATGAATATTATGGTGGCGCTCAAGTAGAACCTGTCGGGGGAACAGACACTCAAGGCAGGCCAGAATATATTGATGGACCGTTAGACAAAGCTAATAACCCTACATGGGTCATTAACCCAGATTACGGTAAAGCTAAAGGCGTCAACACAGCCAACCCAAACAAAAACCCTTACGCAAGTAACAGTAACTTGTCTGGGACATCAGCTAAAACTATTTTGAGTAAGTTGATTCGTAACATGTTTGGGAACAGCCCTAAGTATTCTTCTGAAATTGCTGGAGTCACTACCCAGTTACAAGCTTTAATGGTTGATGGGGCTTCTGAATTAGAAGTCACTCAGACTATCCGAGAATCAGATTTTTATAAGAAACGTTTCCCTGGGATGGGAGCAAGAGCAACGGCTGGGATGTCTGCGATTAGTGAAGCTGACTATATAGGTTTAGAGGATAGTTATCGTAGCGCTATGCGGATCTCTGGTTTAAGTGAAGAATTTGCAGACAACGATGCTCTTTACGGGGATCTGATAGCTGGAGATGTTTCTGCGGCTGAGCTTCAAACGCGGGTGGCGTTAGCAGAAACGGCAGCTAATGGTTCTGATCCAGCAATACTTGCACAAATTGAAGAGTTTTATCCTGAGATGCTGGAAGGGAACCGTCTAGTCGAGTATTATCTTGACCCCGAAGGGGCAGTGAATCTTTATGAAGAGCAGCGTAAGCAGCGAGCGGCAGGGTTGTCGGTTTCTACTTTGCGTGCTGTTGGTCAAGGCTTGAATTTGGGGATGGCTGAAGCTTTGGAAAGAGAGAATATTCAAAGCCGGGAGATCCAATCTCGTTTAGGTCAGCGTAAAGGTTTGACAGATCGTCTCCTTGGAGAAGAAGCAGCGTTGACTGCAAGCGAAATAGCTTCAGGCGAATTCGGTTTAGAAGCAGAACAAGCAACTAAACTGCGTCGTCGTCGTGAAGAACGAGTCGCTGGGTTCACCGGCCAAACAGGGGTTCTCACAACAAATTCAGGGATTAAAGGATTAGGTGCTGCTACTTAGTGGAATTGTAGTACCTACACAGTGTATTTTAAAGGTTGTTGATTGGCCCCGTATGGGAGAGCTACCAACAAACCTCCATCAAAGTACCACCGCTTTGATGCGTACAGGACAGGTGAGCACAAATGGCAAGCAGCAACTCCGTCAGTATTGACGAATCAGAAGCTGAGGCCCAGACCGAATCGAAACCGAATTGGCGTAGGGAACTCGAAGGTCGAGCAACTAGCGCTGAGACAGAACTCGCTTCTTACAAGAGGCGTGATGCTTTCCGATCAGCAGGACTAGATCCTGATGATGCTAAGGTTAGCTACTTTGTTAAAGGATACGAAGGCGAACTTGATGCCCAATCTATTGCAGCGGAAGCTACAGCAGCAGGGTTTCTTGGCAGTAATGCTTCTCCTAGTAATCCTCGGCAAGATGCAGAGCTAGCAGCAGAGCAACGAATTGCTTTGGCTGGCGAAGGCGGAGATCCGGTTAGCAACCCTGACCTAGACGCTAAAATTAAAGCTACTAGTTCCCCAGAGGAACTAAGAGCATTGATGGAAGCAAACGGTTATTTGTGGAACGCCACTACCTGATTTAGTCATTAAAGCGGAGTCCCTCTCTCTTTAAGGACTTCATAATGGCCGTAGGTTTTACGGGTACCGGACAGGTAGATTCTTCTACCGGAGCGTTTGAGCAACTCGCTTACTTCGCTTTACGATCCAATCCTCTTTACGAAATGATCGCTGATGTTCGATCTACAGCGCAAACCCACAATGGTGCGTCTGTAACATTCGACATCTATGACAACATGGCTACCGCTACTACAGCGTTAGCGCAAGCAACAGACGTTGCAGCTATCCAGTTGACTGATACGGTAGTTACCGTAGCGTTGGCTGAGTATGGTAACGCTGTTACTACAACCGCTAAACTGCGTGGAACTTCATTCTTGAACGTTGACGCAGACGCAGCAAACATTATCGGTTACAACATGGTCGATTCTATTGACACCATTGTTGCTGGTATCGCTTCAGGTGGAACAAATGAAATTCTGCCTCTTGGTCGTGCCGGTACCGTTAACATTATTGGTGCTGACATAATCACTCCTAAACAAACTCGTACTGCTGCTGCGAAACTTCGTACAGCTTCAGCACCTGGTTTCGAGAACGGTAACTATGTTGGGATGATTCATCCTGATGTGGCTTTCGATCTTCGTAGCGCAGCAGACGTGACTGATGTTATCGCATACCAGATCCGTCAAGATGGCGCTGCTGTCCGTAACGGTTCTATCGGCACATGGGGTGGTGTGGAGTTCATTGAGAACCCTCGCGCTCACATCCAGGCCGGTGCTGGTGCTGCTGGTATCAACGTGTATGACACTGTTATCGCAGGGCGTCAAGCTCTCGCTAAAGCGTTCTCACGGGCACCAGGTTTCGGTGAAATGCCTTCTATCGTTTATGGGCCAGTAACTGATAACCTTCGCCGTTTCATGACTGTCGGCTGGTACCAACTTGTTGGCTACGGCATCTTCCGTCAAGCTTGCATACAGCGTGTAGAATCTGCTTCTAGCCTCGCCTAGTAGCTGAGGTTTGGGAGGGTCAGGGTTCCCCCTTTCCCTTGGCCCTTCCATCCCCCCCCCGTGTTGTTTGTTGGGGTGTGGGT
>Ga0308015_10000140_pt1 | contig 35919 bp, 38 predicted proteins | sample Neamet231_FD_203128 | JGI IMG/M metagenome (GOLD analysis project Ga0308015, IMG submission 203128) | Marine microbial communities from water near the shore, Antarctic Ocean - #231 | ecosystem: Environmental > Aquatic > Marine > Unclassified | place: Southern Ocean | collected 2014-07-28
CTCAGGCAAACCTGGTGCCACTTCGAGCTCCAAATCATAATGGGTGTGTATGTCGAACAGGCCCGGCATCAGCCATAGACCTTTGGCGTCGATAATTCGATCAGCGGATTCGCCGTCCAAATCTTTTCCTCGCGCCACGATTCGCCCGTCGCTAACGGCAACGTCCTCTATAACAGGAGACTCTCCGTTATTAAAAACTTTAGCATTCTTTATTAGCGTATCTATTTTTTGAGCTTTAACATTCATCCGAAAATATTCTCTTATTTTTTAGCATTACTTCTACAGTTGACCGGCACTCTAGTAAGCGTTAAATTCCGACTCAGTAGACGTTGTACGTGATGTCATTTTTTTTAGTTTATTATTAAGCTCTTTTTCTAGCCAACTTAGTATTGCACTAACCGGAAATTCAGGTCAAGTAGGCTATTGAATGATAAAAATTAACCAACCCTTAATTAGCAATCTAGGATTTTTGAATGGATTTTAGGCTCTCCTCTGCTCCCACCCCAATAAAAAATTGGCATGCACGTGGTGAATTTCAAGATTTACTTGGCCACTCTATATTTGTGATTGATGAAGGCAGTGATGAATTGCCAGTCATTATGTTACTTCATGGTTTCCCAACATCCAGTTGGGACTGGCAACTCATTTGGGATGCTCTGGCCAAAGACTATCGCTTGATTGCATTAGATATGCTGGGTTTTGGATTTTCTGACAAACCCAACAGTAAGAACTACAGTATTCACCGTCAAGCAGACTTAGTTGAGGCGCTTATTAAGGCCAAGGGGCTTGATCAATTCCATGTGTTAGCCCACGACTATGGCGATACGGTGGCTCAAGAACTATTGGCTCGCCAGCTAGAAAGCTCGGGAGCGGGTCACTGGCTTTCCTGCTGCTTTCTCAATGGCGGTTTGTTTCCTGAGACACATCGGGCGCTGTTAACGCAAAAATTACTATTAAGCCCTCTGGGTAAATACCTAAACCACTTGACGGGCTATGCAAAGTTTAGCCGCAACTTTAGTTCGGTTTTTGGCCCCCAGAGTAAACCTTCAACACAAGAGCTAGAAAGCTTTTGGTGGCTGATTAACTTTAAAAATGGGAAACATATTTTCCATAATTTGATTACCTATATGCGCGATCGCCTTCAACATAGAGCACGCTGGGTTTCAGCTCTGCAAGAATCTACCATTCCTTTGGGATTAATTAACGGATCTGTAGATCCTGTGTCAGGTGAACATATGGTGGCACGGTACAAAGAGCTAAATTGCCGCTTAGATTATCTGGCTGAACTGCCGATTGTTGGCCATTATCCTCAGGTAGAGGGCTCATCAGCAGTCTTAGGGTGCTACCAAAGTTACCTAAAGTCACTGCAGTGATAAACAGCACTGTCACGATTGGTGGTGTTATAGTTGCGGATGAATGAAAAACAGCCCAATAATCCCTTACACGGGATCACCTTAGAGAAGGTGCTAACCGATCTCGCTGAACGTTATGGTTGGGATGGCCTTGCACAGCGAATCAATATTAATTGCTTTAAGAGCAACCCTTCGATTAAGTCATCGCTAAAGTTTTTACGAAAAACACCCTGGGCCAGAGACAAGGTAGAGAGTTTGTATATATCAACTTTTGTTCCTCCCTCTCCCTGGGGTAATCGAAAATCTAGTGGCACAAAAACAGTAATACCAGAGGTCGAGTGAAAGGATTTATCTTAATGCTAGGCCGTTTGTTACACAGCTGACTATTGGGTTAAGCCCCCGTAGCTTGCGACCCCAGATTTCAGTCAGTAGCATGGGTTTTCGAGGCCAATAAAGTGGATATCATCACCATTAAAAAAATACTTCAAAAGGTAGTTCTGACCATCATCTTCTGGGGCATTGCTCTGCCCGGTTTTACCGATGATATTAAGGTAGCTGTAGCTAGTAACTTTAGCTCAGCAATTAAAGAGATTGCTCGCGAATTTGAAGTGAATAGCGACCATCGGGTAGTCCTGTCCCCAGGGTCCTCTGGCAGACACTACGCTCAAATCATCAACGGTGCGCCTTTCGATGTATTTTTTTCTGCAGATTCAGAACGACCTCAAAGGCTTGAAGAAGAAGGTGTCGCTATGGCCCATAGCCGTTTCACTTATGCCGTCGGAAAATTAGTTGTTTGGAGCCCCAATAGCGACAAAGTAGACGCTAAGGGTAAAGTGCTTAACAGCGATGACTTTGGCTATCTTGCCATAGCAAACCCCAGGCTTTCCCCCTATGGTAGGGCCGCCAAACAGGTACTGCAAAACCTCGGTATTTGGGAATCTTTGCAGAGTCAAATGGTACGCGGCGAAAATATCGCCCAAACTTTTCAGTTTGTTAGCAGCGGAAATGCTGCCCTAGGCTTTGTGGCCTATACCCAGGTTGTGGATGCGAATGCTATTATTAAAGGATCATTCTGGGAACCTCCGCAGTCTCTTTATCAGCCGATAGCTCAACAGGCTGTTTTACTAAAAAGATCAGAGGCGGCACAGGCCCTTATTGCCTTCGTAAAAAGCCAAGAAGGCCAAAATATTATTGCAAAATACGGGTATAAATAACCATGATTTTTAGCGAACAAGACTTAACTGCACTTTTTGTGACGCTAAAACTGGCTGGGTTATCAACCATTATTCTGCTTCTTATTGGTACCCCTATAGCTTGGTGGCTGTCTCGCAGTCGCTGGCGATTTAAATTCTTTATTGAAGCTCTGGTGGCACTACCCTTGGTATTACCTCCTACTGTGCTAGGGTTTTATTTGCTTCTCGCTCTTGGCCCTAATGGACCTATCGGAGGATTAATGGACTCTCTAGGGTGGCAACCCTTAGCGTTTACTTTCACCGGATTAGTGATCGGCTCGGTTTTTTACTCCATGCCTTTTGTGGTTCAACCATTACAAAATGCTTTTAGTAATATAAGTAATCGATCGCTGGAGGTGGCGGCCACTTTGGGTGCCTCTCCACTGGATCGGTTCTTTAGTGTTGCCGTACCCATGGCTAAGCCGGGGTTTATTACTGCCAGCGTGTTGGGCTTTGCCCACACCCTTGGTGAGTTTGGTGTCGTGCTAATGATTGGCGGCAACATACCTGGTAGCACTCAGGTCGTATCAATTGCTATTTATGATCATGTTGAAGCTCTCCAATACAGTCAGGCTCACTGGCTGTCAGCTGGCTTGCTGATGCTGTCCTTTGTCATGCTTCTTATTGTTTATGGTGTCAATCGACGGTTTTCGGGGGCTCAAAAATGAGCATTCAGGTTCGATTTGATCTTCAACAGAGTAACTTCAGGTTAAACATCGACTTAGCGATAGCCGGCAAAGGGGTTACGGCTATTTTTGGCCCCTCTGGCTGTGGCAAGACTACCTTACTGCGCGCGATTGCAGGGCTGGAACGCATCGATAATGGCTATCTGAGTGTCGGCGATCAAATTTGGCAAGATGCTAATCAGTTTCTTGCTCCGCACAAACGGTCAGTGGGCTATGTGTTTCAAGAACCTAGTCTATTTGATCATCTTAGCGTTCATCGCAATATAGAATATGGCCTAAAGCGAGCCCAGTTTAAAGACGACTCAGGGGCTATAGATCAGGCCATCGAGCTACTGGATATAGGTCATTTAGGCGCCCGCATGCCTAACCAACTTTCTGGCGGCGAGCAGCAACGAGTTGCCATTGCTCGTGCCCTAGCCGCTAAACCAAAATTATTATTGCTCGATGAACCTCTGGCAGCTCTAGATGAAACCCTAAAAGCAGAAATCTTACCTTACCTAGAATCACTGCATCGCGACCTAGATATTCCTGTTCTCTATGTTAGTCATTCACGCCAAGAGGTAGCACGCCTGGCCGATCAGCTGTTGTTGTTAGACAGCGGTGAAGTAACAGCCTACGGCAAGGTCGCCGACCTTTTTTCATCTGTGCATCTGCCGCTCGCGCATCAATCCGATGCCGAAACAATCTTTGAGGCAACTGTGGCTGATTATGATGCAGAGTTTGGTTTGACCACCCTAGACTTTCCCGGCGGACACTTTTTTGCGGTAGCTAAGCCCTTAGCAATAGGCACCAAAGTCCGTTTGCAGGTGCTCGCGCGCGACGTGAGCATCACCCTTGACCATCAGCAAGATACTAGTATTCTCAATATTTTCCCGGTAACCATCGATGAGCTTTTAAACAAAGATGACGTCCAGATGACCGCCAGGCTGATGGCAGGATCTACCCCCTTACTATCAAAAGTCACTCGTAAATCTGCGCAGGCCCTCGACCTAAAAAAGGGCGATGTTGTTTACGCCCAAGTTAAAACTGTAGCACTACTAACGTAATGGCTAGTTTATTGGAAATAAAGAAAAACTATGCCCATTGAGCAAAAAATTGATACACCCATATCTACCATAATGAGATTTCGTCCCGCAAAACGAGATGAACTTAAGTATCTAAAGATTTTCTTGTTTGAACAGGGCACCAATCAATGGAATTATCTCCCCGAAGATGGCATAGAGCACCAATTTGAACGCTTAGCCGCTGGCGTGGACTCGGCATTGGTCGCTGTCGATAATAAAACACCTGTCGGATTAGTAATCTATGGACAGCCGGGCGATGTGCCAAGCCTGTTCTTACCTTATATTAGTGACACCAACGTAATTTATATATCCGAGGTTACTGTGCATAGTGGCTATAGCGGCAGAGGTATTGGCACAGCATTACTAAATAAAATCATAGAGCAGGCTGCAGAAATGGACGTGAGCGCTTTGGTGATAGACCGTCATGAAGAAAACCTAGCCTCTGCTGGAATGATGAGAAAAGCGGGGTTTATAGCGCTAGGTAGTTTTTATGATTCCGCACGAAGAACTGTTGGTAGCCAAAAAACTACTGTGCTGACTAAAAGAGTGCCCTAATTAAACCATTGTCCTTAGACATCTTTGGTGCACAGCCTCTATAATAAAAACAATCCCAAGACGCTACGTAAAATGTCTGATTTGAAAGTTCACAAGGGCGCTGTTCAGTATAGGTTTTATACCTGCTTGGGCATGAATAAATCTGTCGGCCAATAGTTAGTCGTTGACGCAATGAGCAAGAGGTAATTATGGCGCAATCAAGTAAGCTCAAGAGCCAGTTCCACCTGTTTACCCAGAGGCGTTTTTTACCGTTCTTTGTCACTCAATTTCTTGGCGCTCTTAACGACAACCTGTTCAAAAATGCTCTCTTAGTAATTGTCGTTAGTACCGCAGTAGCGGGGTCAGATAGCAGCACCAACTTCACCACCAACTTTGCGGTTGGTTTATTTATCCTGCCATTTTTCCTGTTCTCAACAACCGCTGGTCAATTGGCAGATACCTATGACAAAGCAATGTTGATGCGCAGGGTTAAGTTTGCTGAGATTTTCATTATGTTGGCCGGTAGCTACGCGCTGATGACGCTAAACTTTAATTTCATGCTGGTCATCTTGTTTTTGCTTGGAACCCAATCAGCATTTTTTGGACCTGCAAAATATTCTCTCATCCCTCAACATTTAAATGACGACGAGTTACTAGCGGGTAATGCACAGATCAGCATGGGTACGTTCGGATCTATTTTGCTTGGCACCTTGATCGGCGGGTGGATGGTAACGCTAGAGAATGGTATTACTATGTTAAGTGGGCTCATTGTCCTTGTCTCACTTATTGGATGGCTAACTAGTAGGGAGATTCCAGAGGCTCCTTCAGAAAATCCTGGGCAAAAGCTACGGCTAAATCCGTTTACCGAAACTGCGGCCAATTTTGGCATGGCGCGGGAGAACCGCACGGTGTTTTACTGCATTTTAGCGATCTCCTGGTTTTGGCTCTATGGGGGTTGCTTTCTGACCCAGGTGCCCAACTACACAGTCACTGTATTAAATGGTCACCCCCGCCTAATTTCTATTTTACTCGGCGCATTTATTGTTGGCGTCGCTATTGGCTCCCTACTCTGTAACCGCTTATCTAGAGGCGCTATCGAACCAGGCATCGTCCCAATAGGGGCTCTCGGTTTAAGTATTTTTGCCTTTGATCTAAGCTTTACCTCCATCGCTTATCAGCAAGCGCATATGTCGCTCAGTGAAGTCATGCCAGGTGCGTTTTTAAGCCTGAGCGGCGGCATTCATATACTCATCGATCTGATCATGATTGGCATGTTCGGTGGTTTCTTTATCGTACCTCTAAACTCTATGGTCCAACAGCGAACTGCAGGTAACAATCGAGCACGTGTTCTCTCGGTAAATGCTATTATTAACGCTGCATTTATGGTCGGAGGTAGCCTACTGGGAATGTTTTTCCTGAGCTTTTTAGGCTGGAGTATTATGGACTTTTTCATTACTGTAGCCATCATGAACATTATTGTGGTTGGGGTGATATTTGTTCGGGTACCTGAGTTTTTTTCAAGGTTTGTACTCTGGTCCTCGAGCCGGTTTAAATTTTTATCTAATCGCTAACACGGAGTTCTAAGCGCACATGCAACTTTCATCAAAAATTCTATCAGGAATGGTACTCGGCATAATTCTAGGCTTAGTGCTAAATTCATTGGGTGGCGCTGATCCTGACCAAACGCCTCTAATTGCTTGGATTGTCGATAATATTTTTGATGTAATAGGGAAGGTGTTTGTTATTTCTTTAAAGTTGTTAGTGGTACCCCTGGTGTTTTTCTCTTTGGTGTGCGGTTCCGCCTCGATGGGTGAGGACGTCAAGATGGGCCAGGTAGCCTTCAAAACCATCGCTCTCTACTTAGTGACAACAGCGATTGCAGTGAGTCTGGCGCTCACCATCGCCAACATCGTCGACCCCGGTGTAGGCATCAATACGGCTGAAGCGGCTAACTATGTCGCTAAAGCAGCACCATCTTTTAAAGACGTCTTTATCGGAATTTTCCCCTCTAACCCGTTTCAGGCCATGGTAGAGGGCAATATGTTGCAAGTTATTGTCTTCGCTATTCTGGTAGGCGTAGCTATATTGCAGGCAGGTGAATCTGGAAAAACGGTTTTGCGCGGTTGTCAGATGATTAGTGATGTCATTATGAGAATGGTGGCTATTTTGATGAACTTAGCACCCTATGGTGTGTTTTGCCTGTTGGCGAAATTGTTCACCAGTCAAGGTTTCTCAGCCATTATCAATCTTGCCCTGTACTTTGGCACAATAGTCTTCGTTCTATTTCTCCATGCCAGTGTTGTGTACACCAGTTTATTTGCGCTATTGACCCGTTTAAATCCTCTAACCCTATTTAAAAACATGCGTCCGGCCCTATTGTTCGCTTTCAGTACCTCGTCTAGCAATGCAACTATGCCAATTACCCTAAACGTAGCTCGTACCAGAGTCGGTGCGCACAATTCAATTGCCTCGTTCACTATTCCTTTAGGGGCGACAGTCAACATGGATGGCACCGCAATTATGCAGGGCATTGCGACGGTCTTCATTGCTCAGGCCTACGGTCTTGACCTCACGATGAGTGAGTATCTTGCAGTTGTTGCGACAGCCACATTAGCTTCCATCGGCACAGCAGGTGTGCCCGGTGTAGGATTAATTACTTTAGCAATGGTCTTGCAGCAAGTTGGCTTACCTGTCGAAGGTATTGGCTTGATTATCGGTGTTGATCGCCTGCTGGATATGATGCGAACAGTCGTTAATGTGTCAGGAGACGGCATGGTCACCGCAGTGGTAGCTGATAGTGAAGGTCTATTAGACAGAGATGTGTTTAATGACTTGTCAGAACAGGACGAGCACCAAAAAGCTATAGCTGGCTAAAATAATCCACTATCTCGTTTTTGCCGAAATTCTGGGTGGGGAAGCGGCATCTTTTGTCTTGATAGACTAATATGCAATTACTTAAGACTCTGTCAACCATCTAAGCATTAGTGCGTTGTAATGAGAATATAAATTTTGGTGGTTTTAATCTGAATTGTTTGATCCCCGTAACATCCTCTATTTAAAGGTTGGCTGTTAATGTTTGTACTAGACCGCAAGGGCATGATCGCTGTAGGTGCTTTAATTATAGGGCTTCTATTATTAGCCTCGCTCGCCTACTTGAGCCCAAAGCCTCAGCGCACGCCTAGGCCGCCTAAGCCTCCGATTTCTGTGCAAGTGATGACCCTCTCACCTGCCCCAATTGCTGTAACCATTCTCTCTCAGGGTACAGTCGCGCCCAAACGCGAAATTGATCTGGTGTCTCAGGTGGCCGGAAGAGTAGTCGAGGCGGCTGACCAGTATGCTAACGGTGGGTTTTTTAAAGCCGGTGAAAAACTTGTACAAATTGAGCCTGACGATTATGAATTTTCGGTAACTCGAGCAAAAGCACAGGTCGCTAAAGCAGCTGAGCAGGTGGCGCTGGAGCAAGGGCGCTCGCGACAAGCCAAGCGTGAATGGCGAGACCTTGAGGACAAGACTGCCAATGCACTTTTTTTGCGACAGCCACAGTTAAACTCAGCTCAGGCGGGTCTCGAGTCAGCGCAAGCCGATCTCAAAAAAGCACAGCTGGATCTAGCGCGCACTGGCATTAGCGCTCCCTTTCGGGGGCGCATTCGCCAGACATTTGCTGATCTTGGTCAATACGTTAATCCTGGCTCTCGGATTGCCAAGGTCTATAGTACCGACATCGTAGAAGTGCGCCTGCCACTGTCAGATCGAGAAGCGGCATTAGTTGATCTACCCGTGAATTTCGAAGACAACAAAACCATTAGCTATCCTAGCGTGACCCTGCGCAGTAGAGTAGGTAATCAGTTTTACGAATGGCAAGGTAAGATAGTTCGAACTGATGCCTCCATTGATGTAAAAAGTAGAATGACCTACGCAGTGGCGGAAGTAGAAAATCCCTTTAAATCCGACATTACAGGTAATAGGCCTCCGTTAAATATCGGGCTTTTTGTTGAAGCTGAAATTGCTGGAAAAATAATCAAGGGCGCTGTAACGATTCCAAAAACCGCTGTCTATCGAGGCAATGAGATTCTCACCCTAAATAAAGACAATGAGGTGCATTACGAGTCGGTTTCGGTCATTCAGAGCGATGCCAATAGTATCACTGTCGTTGGGCTGACCCCGGGTATACGCATTGTGTCCTCTCGTATTCCCTTAGCTATTAACGGCATGAAAGTTTCCCCAAAAAAAGAGGTCTTGGCCAAAGCTCTTGATCCCTATATTGAGGAATCAGTACTTTGAATGCGTCCATTAGGTGGTTTGTAAACAACCCTGTTGCAGCCAATCTGCTGATGATTATCATTTTAGTCGGTGGGTTTTTTGGTGCCTATGGAATTGGAAAAGAGGTTTTTCCTTCGATATCGTTCAATTATATTACCGTTAACATGCCCTACCCTGGGGCGGGCCCAAAAGAAGTCGAAGAACAAATTGTAGTGCGTATCGAAGAGGCTATTTATAACCTCGAAGGCATCAAAAGCTTGTCCTCAGAAGCCCGTAAGGGTCGCGGTTCTGTCACCGTCGAGATTGATACCAACTATGAAATGACAAAAATGCTAAACGACATAAAGAGTCGTGTCGATGCGGTTACCACCTTTCCTAGGGACGCCGAACGTCCCATCGTCACTGAGGTAGTCGAGCGCGAAGAGGTCATAAGAATTGCTCTGTTTGGCGATGCCGAAGAGCGCGTGCTAAAAGAATATGGAGAGCGTATTCGCGATGATCTTGCCGCATTGCGTGATATTGATTTTGTCGAGGTCTGGGGTGTTCGTCAGCCTCAAGTCGATATAGAGTTATCTGAAATTGATATGCGCCGCTATGGACTTTCCTTTGATGATGTTGTCAGCGCAATTCGTCGTACCTCACTTAATTTACCCGCGGGTACTATTCGCGCGGATAGCGGTGATATACAGGTACAAACCCGTGGCCAGGCCTACTATGAAGAGGATTTCAACCGTATCGCTGTGACCAGTCGCGACGACGGCACAGAGATTACCATTGGCGATGTGGCGTTGGTTAAAGATACTTTTGAAGAGCGCAATTCGCTGACTCGATTTAACGGTAAAACCGCCATTTTCCTTGCTATCAGTGTAGGTGAAGATCCCGACGTAATGGCAACCACTAAAGCGGTTAAAGATTATGTGGCGACAGGCGGGGCCTTTTTGCCTGATGAGCTTCAAATGGATACCTGGAGAGACTTTTCGGTAATGTTTGAAGGCCGCCTATCACTGCTCACTAAAAATGCTATCGGCGGTTTAATCCTGGTCTTTATTATACTGATGCTATTTCTTAGCCCGCAGTTAGCTCTTTGGGTGGCCGTAGGTATCGGCGTTGCCTACATGGGTGCGTTGTGGATTTTGCCTGGGGTCGGCTTGACTTTAAATATGCTATCGATGTTTTCGTTCCTATTGATTTTAGGGATTATTGTTGATGATGCGATTATAGTCGGCGAGAGTATTTTTAGGCACCAAGAGGAAGGGCTTGACCGTTTTGCTGCAGCACAGGCAGGAGCGCAGGCGGTTTCCAAACCGGTGTTCTTAGCGGTACTAAGTACCATGATATTCTTCTCGCCGATTTTCTTTTTACCTGGACTATGGGGGGCACAATTACTCTGGGCAATACCTGCTATCACCATTATCGCTCTTGGTTTTTCGTTAATCGAATCACTGTGGATTTTGCCCTCGCATCTATCCCAAATGAAACCTGAAAAAGAACGCACCTCAGAATTGGGCGCAATACACAAAGCGCGCCGGTGGTGTGCCTCGGGTTTGACTAGGGTCGGCCAAAATATATTTCGTCCTCTACTCCAAAAAGCTTTGCGCTGGCACAGCTTAACCTTGGTATTGTTCTTTTTAGCCTTTGCCCTATCCCTAACGCTCGTCGGCGCTGGCTATGTTAGGCAGGTCCAAATGCCAAATGTTGCCTCAGACTTCATTCGCATGCGCTTGGAAATGCCCGACGGGTATTCTAAAGAGGCCAAACTAGAAATTATAAAACGTGCAGAGCGCGCCTCAACGCAACTCTCTGGGGATCTCATTATTCAAGAGGTGGTTAAAACTGACCGTCTGATCGCCAATCAACTATCGTTCATGTGGGGAGATAACATTCGCCTGATGCTTGAACTCAGCCCAGAGGTAAGTGGAAAAATACAACCCAAGCTAGTAGCTGAAAGATGGCAATATTATATGGGGCCCGTGCCCGATGCGAAAAAGATTGATGTTGACATAACCCTAGGGCCTCCCCAATCTCGATTTTCTATTTCATTGACAGCATCAAATACTGATCAATTGGCAGAAGCGGCGGAATTTGTAAAGCAGCAACTAGAACAGTTGCCCGGTACCAGAAATATACGTGATGATTTACATTCTGGGCGCGCGGACATCGATATTAGTTTGTTACCTAACGCTGACAGCCTTGGCGTTAGCCTTTCTCAGGTAGCCACGCAGGTGCGTCAAGGATTCTATGGCGCCGAAGCCCAGAGAGTGCCTCGCGGTCGCGATGATGTGCGAGTGATGGTGCGTTATCCAAAAGATGCTCGATCTCAGGTTGATACCCTTGAAGATATGCGCATACGTACTACAGCTGGCGCAGAAGTACCCTTTTACTCGGTAGCGGAAGCTAATTATGTCCCCGGATATTCCAGAATTAAGCGCAAAGACCGGGAGCGAAGTATTGTCATCACCGCCTTGCCGTCAACCGGTAAGTTGACCGTTAGTGAGATCGCTGAGATCATCTATGGCGATGTTGCTGATGAAATGCGTCTGTTATTTCCGGAAGTGTCGATTAAGAAAGATGGTCAAATTGAAGATCAAGAAGAATATAACAGTGCTGCGCTGAAGCTCTTTGGCTTAGCCATTTTGTTGATTTACACAATAATGGCGATCGAGTTCAAGTCCTACCTCAAACCCTTAGGGGTCTTATCAGCGATCCCTTTCGGTATCATGGGAGCTATTTTCGGGCATCTCTTGATGGGCTTAAATTTCAGCCTTCTTTCAATGGTTGGCGTGCTCGCGGTATCCGGGGTGGTAGTCAATGATAATCTAGTATTGATTGATCGAATTATTCAACTGCGAGAAGAGGGAGAAGACGTTAGTACGGCCCTCATAAGAGGTAGTGTTGATCGCTTTAGGCCCATTATACTGACCTCACTGACAACGTTTATTGGGCTTACTCCCATTTTATTTGAGACTAGCGTACAAGCTCAGTTTCTTATTCCAATGGTTGCTTCGCTTGCTTTTGGGGTGTTATTTGCCACGACAGTAACACTACTATTTGTGCCGTGTCTTTACATGACCGGAGCACGCCTTAAGCAAAAAATAATGGGCCATGCCTCTGACACGAATACTATGATTAATTAAGCCATTAGTAGTATGCAGTAGCCGACGTAGTGAGTACTAAAGATGACGCAACTTCTTCGCGCTTAACCACGCCACAGAGCTGCTCGATAAGCTCCAGTGCAAAATCTATTGCCGTGCCCGGCCCCTGGCTCGTTACACAGTTTCCGTCTACCGCAACGCGTGATTCACCGTCTACCTCTTTGGCGAGTAAAGACTGATGAAACTGTGGATGACAGGTGCCAATTTTATCAGCCAATAACCCTTTGGCCCCTAACACTAAAGCCGGAGCCGCACAGATAGCGGCGAACAACCTGCCCTCAGACGCTTGTTTCCGAAGTAATTTATCCAGGGTGTCGCAGCTAGCTAGAGCTTCTGCGCCCTCCACTCCACCTGGAACTGCAATCAAGTCCCATGATTGTTCTGAACAGCTTTCAATAGCCGCATCAGCAACAATGTACGTCCCTCGAGCCGCCGTTATTTGCAATGTCGCCTGGTCGCTAACACTGGCAACGGTGACTTCCACACCAGCCCGGCGCAGCAGGTCGATGATCGTTACAGCTTCTATTTCTTCAGTTCCGTCTGCGATGGGAACTAAGGCTTGTTTACTCATGTTTTCCCCTTTTTATTCCGCATATGTATGAGTTACACTGTGCCCGAAAACCAGAGGTCTGTCACGGAGATAGCATGAAAACTTACGTTTTGCAGGCACAGAATAATTACATCCTCGACAGGGAATTAGAGTGGACGTCGGAGATTATTGCGAAGCGTATTTTTAACACCCCCCACAGAGATATAGCGCTTAATCAACTGGTTGAGCTCAACACCAAAGATGTTAACCTGAGGGCTGAGGTTGTTGAGTGCGAATTGGGGCCAAATGGTGTTCCAATACTATCTGTGGAAGCGACCAGTAAAGAACAGACCGCAGCGAACATTGACCGATCCAGCGCTGCTTAAAAGGAAATAATGATTTGTCTTTAGACGCCAACCTCGAGTTATTAAGAGATCCCACCCGAGCAGATCGATTAACCGGCATTGTTCGCGGTATCGAAAAAGAGAGCCTGCGTGTTGATCCTAGTGGTCGTTTAGCACAAACCCCGCACCCAAAAGCACTTGGCTCGGCGCTAACCCATCCTAGTATCACAACTGACTTTTCTGAAGCTTTGCTCGAATTTATTACTGCCCCCTCTTCCTCGGCAGATAGTGTTTTAAATCAGTTAGAAGAAATTCACCGCATCACTTACCAAGAGATTGGAGATGAGTTGCTGTGGGTTAATAGCATGCCCTGTCAATTGGGAGCAGATGTCAGCATTCCAGTGGGTCAATACGGCAGTTCAAATATTGGCACTATGAAGAGTGTGTATCGACAAGGTTTAGGCCACCGCTATGGTCGACTAATGCAAACCATAGCTGGTATTCATTATAATTTTTCTGTGCCAGATTCTCTTTGGGAAGATTTGAAAAATGCGGCTGGCAATGAGCAATCACTGCAAGATTTTAAGTCTGATGGGTATTTCAGTCTAATTCGTAACTTCCGTCGCTATTCTTGGTTGCTACTCTACCTGCTGGGCGCTGCGCCAGCCGTTTGCCGCAGCTTTGTCAGCAATCAGGAGCACCAATTAACGCCTTTTGGTGCCGATTCCCACAGTTTGTATCAGCCCTATGCAACTTCATTACGCATGGGTGATTTAGGCTATCAGAGCGACGCCCAGAGCTCATTGACCGTGTGTTACAACGATCTACCCCAGTACACAAAAACGCTGCGAAAAGCACTAGAAAAGCCGTACTCTGACTACCAAGAAATTGGCTTAAAAGATAGTGAGGGCAACCACAAACAGTTGAATACCCACCTGCTACAAATCGAAAATGAGTTCTATAGCTCAATTAGGCCCAAGCGGACGGCGGCTAATGGAGAAACGCCATTGCGAGCACTTGCAGAGCGTGGAGTAGAGTATGTTGAGGTGCGCTGTGTCGACCTCAATCCATTATTACCCTGTGGTATTGATGTACAAACTATGTGCTTTCTAGATACATTCTTGCTTTTTTGCCTGCTTAAAGACAGCCCGAAAACCGATAACGCAGAGTATGCGTTGATTCCACAAAATATCGACCGCACAGTCTACCGTGGTCGAGACCCAGAATTAAAGTTACTGGTGGGTGATTCTGAGGTCTCCCTTAGGGAATGGGGGCAGTCATTATTTAATGAAATGCGGCCGGTTGCAGAACTTCTCGATAGTGCTAATAAAACTAAGGCCTATAGCCAAGTCTTTAATACTATGGAATTTAAGCTGACTGACGACAGTACCACGCCCGCCGCAATGCTTTTAGAAGAAATGAGAGCCAATAACGAAACCTACTATGCCATGGCCATGCGCAAAGCCGCTGAACATCGCGACTACTTTCAAGCTAGTCCGCCCGGCGTAGAGACAACGGCTAAATACAAAGAATTATCTGAAGTATCTTTGCAGCACCAAGCTGAAATAGAGGCTAGTGACACACTGTCATTTGATGATTTTCTAGCTGACTATTACCGTTAATGGCATAATAAACGGCCTAATCCCCCATCCAACAACGGAGTGAAGCTTGGTTTTCCCAAATAATAGAACTGTGAACTCTTTGGTCGCCCTTGGCTGTGGTGGCGCGCTACTTATAGCGGTACTTTATTTCCAACAGCACCTTGGACTAGAACCCTGCTATCTGTGTATTACTCAGCGTGTATTTGTCGCTCTTGTTGGTGTTATTTTTTTAGTGGCGGCACTGCATAATCCGTTGCAAAAAGGGCAAAAAATCTATGCTGCGCTAGGGATAACAGGCGCTATCGCGGGCGGCTATTTTTCGGCAAAGCAACTATGGTTACAGAATCTGCCAGAAGAAAACGTGCCAACCTGCGGGCCACCCGTAGACTATTTATTTGATGTATTCCCCGCTTCAGAGGTAGTCACCATGCTAATCCGCGGTGACGGTAACTGTGCCAAAGTTCAGTGGGACCTTTTTGGTATCAGCATGCCGGGCTGGGTATTATTTGTTTTTTTAGTGCTGGCCGGTATAGGGCTATACCAATTATTACGCAAGGACTGAGATTAATCAGGGGGCTTACTGTCCTAGTCATTTTCCAATGGCTGGGCGAGTTAGTAGTTGCCTGGACTGGCATGATGATTCCAGGACCTCTAATGGGAATGTTGATTCTGCTAATATTTCTCGCTTACCCTAGCGGTTTAGCGCTGATCGTTGAACCTGTCAGTACTCGTCTTATTCAAAACCTCTCTCTAGTGTTTATACCTGCATGCGTAGGCGTATTTTTTCTTGGCCCAGCTATTAGCTTACAAATACCAATGTTGATACTGGTGGTCGTCTTAAGCACCCTGCTGGCGATCATTTTCTTGGCGGTGCTAATAAAAGCTATCGAAGCGCCTAAAAATGATTGAATTGTTTATCATGCAATGGCATCAGATTACAGCGACTTCTTGGTTAGTGAGTCTCTCAGTCATAGGCTTTTGGATCGGCGTGTCTGTCTACCGACGCAGTTCAGGCAAGCCTTTACTTCACCCCCTAATTATAGGCACCCCTTTTATTGCCGGCGTACTGGCTCTCATAAGCGTTGATTTCGACCAGTATTACAAGGCTAACGGTCTACTGAATTGGCTGCTAGGCCCAGCCACTGTAGCTCTAGCAGTACCTCTCTCCAATTATTTAAAGCAAATATCTAAACTGTTACCGATATTAACTTTTACCGTGCTTTCCGGTGGATTTATTGCCGCTGTTTCGGCTATTTCTTTAGCTTCATGGTTAACCTCTGACCCTATAATGATTCTGTCTGTCGCCGCCAAATCGGTCACCACGCCGATTGCTATGGCCATCACTCAGCAACTGGGGGGGCTAATCACACTGATTACCCCCATAGTACTTTTCACGGGAATTACTGGTATCTTGGTTGCACCCCGAGTGTTTCATGTCGTTGGCTTGCAAGACGAGCGCTGGCAAGGGCTGATTCTTGGTGTCACATCCCACGCTATAGGGACTCTCAAGGCATTCGATAAAAGCCCTCGCTGCGGTGCCTTTTCGACCATAGGAATGGGCTTAAATGGCATTTGGACTTCAATGTTTTTAGTGCCAATGATTCAAGCTTTTATGGCTTAAAAGATTATCCTTTTATTAGAAAAGATGTAAAACTATGTGAAACTGAGTCATTACGAGAATAAGCTTATGGTTACGGAGAATCTAACGCTTCAAACGCACTGGAATAACGCTGGTGAAGTTATCGATCGTTGGCTTGAGGATCGCCGTGAGCTGCTGGCCATGTACTGTGAATTAACTGAGGTTACCGACCTTACTGAAACGGATAATCATCTCAGTGAAGAATTAAAACTTTTCTGCGAAATGATGGTTGATTACGCCTCAGCGGGGCATTTCGAAATATTTGATTATCTGAACCAAGAAGGTGCTTTGTTTGAAGATCAAGCCGGTCTCAAGAAAGGCAGCGAGCTCATTGAAAAGATCCAACCTTCGACAGAATTGATCCTAGATTTTAACGAGAAATATCTCATTACAGATGACCTAGACTCTCTGATTATTGACCTCGCTACTATTGGAGAGACCTTAGCTAAACGCTTTGACCGGGAAGACACTTTGATAGATGTACTGCATAGTGCTCATGTGGGTAAATTACTCAACGAACCTCAGCCCGATATAGCTTAAATAAAAACAGCCCACATAAAAAAGCCCCGATTTTCGGGGCTTTTTTAACGGCAAAAGAATCTAAAGTCATTAGCTCTCGTCAGACACATTAGTCTGGAGTAGCTCAACTTCAAAAATGAGTGTTGCATTGGGTCCGATGGGTCCGGTACCTCCAGGCCCGTAAGCCAAGTCTGCAGGAATATATAGTTCCCATTTAGATCCCTCGTTCATTAACTGCAGTCCCTCGGTCCAACCGGCAATCACTTGAGTTACGCCAAATTGTGCGGGAACGCCACGCTTGATTGAGCTATCAAACTCAGTGCCATCAAGTAGTCGCCCAGCATAGTGCACCTCAACAGTGCTCTCCACTGTCGGCTTTGGGCCCGAACCTGCTGTTAACACCCGATACTGAAGACCACTGGCTGTAGTGGTAATTCCTTCCTTAACACCATTTGCGGCCAAAAATTCTGCACCTTCAATAGCGTTGGTGTCGGCCTGTAGTGCAACAGTTTCCTCTTGTTCTTGTTGCATTGCTTGCTGTTTCGCAGTCATTTGTTCTTCAAAAACTTTGATTGCTTCAGCAATTTCTTCATCTGTTAAACGCGGTAATGCATCTAATTGTTCTTGTACTGATAGTGCATCTGCTTCACTTAAATCATTATCTACCAGCATAGCCTCAAGCATGCCTTCAGTTAAGGCATCTTCTTGCCCATCAAAAAATGCATCTTTATCAAAACCCATATCCATATTTAGAATGTTCTTGCCGCTATCTAATCCCAACAAATAACTAATTTTTTGCTCTTGAGTGTCCAGCGCGACCTCTTTTTTTGTCGTAGCATCACAGGCGCCTAATGCCAATAAGGCGGTAAGAGGGAGAATTTTTACTAGATTCATTTTATTTCCTTTATTAAGTATTCGTCTGTTAGTGAGTAATTATTTAATTTAAGTCATTTATCAGGCTGCATCAACCATGCTGTTCATTTTATTTTCGCTCTCCATCGAATACATGCCGCCACTAGCTGGTTTTCTTGAAGATAAAATCCCAAACTCCGTGGCCTAATCGCTCGCCACGCTTCTCAAATTTGGTGAGAGGTCGATAAGCGGGTCTAGGCGAACTTTTTCCAGGTCCGGCACAATTCTCGAATCCTTCGGCCTCACTTAGTGTCTCCAACATTTGTTCAGCATAAGGTTGCCAGTCTGTAGCCATATGTATTGTCCCATTTAGTCGCAATTTCTCTCTAACTTGCTGTAAAAACGAGGGTTGGACAATACGTCGTTTATTATGCTTTTTCTTATGCCAAGGATCTGGGAAGTACAGCTGCAAGCGGTCAATGCTCTCTGGCGCAAAGCATTCTTCAAGCACGTCATTTGCATCGGCCAGATAAATGCGTAAGTTTTCTAGGCCTTCTACCCGAGCTGTATTAATAATAGTGCCAACACCTGGAGGGTGCACCTCAATGCCGATAAAATCAGTATCAGGTTCAGCGGAGGCCATTTGTAACAAAGAGTCCCCCATGCCAAACCCGATTTCCAAAACCTTGACGCCTGATCGGCCAAACACCTCGTCTGTGTTAATAGCGCCGTCGGCTAATTTCAAGCCATAGATAGGCCAGCTGGTTTCAAATGCCTTACGCTGCCCATCAGTCATGCGTCCCGCTCGCACCACATAGCTGCGAATAGACTTCTTCCGATACTCTGGCCTAATATCCATTTACTGATCCCGCTTAGCGATAAAAAATAGTAATAGCCACCCAACAATGAAGGCGCTACCACCGATGGGAGTGATCATTCCAAGAGCCCCTATGTGGGTGAATACCAACAGATACAATGAACCAGAAAATATTAAGATGCCAAGGGCAAAACTTATTGCCGCCCAATGGCGAACCTTCGGATTTACCAATTGGTCTGGCAAGCAGAGAAGACCAAGAAGCGCCAGCGTGTGCACCAACTGATAAAATACCGCTGTCTGAAAAACATCCATGTAACGTTCAGACAAACGCCCTTCTAACCCATGCGCAGCAAATGCACCTAACATCACGCATACTGCGCCGCTAATTCCGATAAGTCTAAGCCAAAGTATTTTATTCATAGCAATAAAAAAGCCGCACGTTTATAGAGTGCGGCTTATTGTAATAGTTTATTAAACTAAGCTTCCATTAATACGCGAACTTTCTTCATTGCGTTCTTTTCTAACTGACGAATGCGCTCAGCAGAAACACCATACTCAGCGGCTAGCTCGTGTAAGGTTGATTTTTTGTCACTCAACCACCTACGCTGCAGTATTGAACGACTGCGCTCATCAAGACTTTTTACAGCCTCGGCAAGACGGAAGTTGTTGTCGCCTTCATAATTCTCGTTTTCGATTTGTTCAGCCGGGTCTGCACCCTTAGATTCTAGATATAGCGATGGCGAGTAATAGGTGCTCTCTTCGTCATCTACAGGAGCATCAAAAGTTGCATCCCTTGACGTTAAACGCATTTCCATTTCCATCACGTCTTTGACCGCAACACCAAGATCTTCTGCGACAGCTTTTGCCTCATCAGCAGAAAGCCAGTCCAGTTCTTTTTTAGCACTGCGTAAATTGAAGAATAATTTGCGTTGAGATTTAGTCGTCGCAACTTTCACAATACGCCAGTTACGCAAAATAAATTCATGAATTTCTGCTTTGATCCAATGCACGGCAAAAGACACTACCCGTACCCCTTTTTCAGGATTGAATCTACGCACTGCCTTCATTAGGCCAACATTGCCTTCCTGTATGAGATCGGCCAGAGGCAGTCCATAACCGTTGTAAGATCGAGCGATATGTACAACGAATCGAAGGTGGGACATCACGAGTTGACGAGCGGCATCAAGGTCATCTTGATAATATAAAGCTTCGCCTAAAGCCTTCTCCTCATCGATAGATAAGATGGGCACAGTCGCAGTACCTTGAATGTAAGCATTCAGGTTTGCACCGGGAGTCATCCATTCCATTGTTTGGAGCGCTTTACTCATAATTTCCTCTTAATATCGTGGGTCGGCAATAATAACACTAATTGTTCAGTAGTTCCTAGCCCTAAAAAGCCCGTTAAATTGCCTCTAAAGTGCCTATTAGCAGGCCTTTGGAGGGCAAAAGGCTCTATTTTGGCTCTATTTTACGTAAATGTTGCATTACCGCGATCCAAGCGCCTATCAAACCGGTCACGGCACCAATGGCACAAAGTGCCAAAACCCCAGACAGACCAAGCCCTACAAGCTCAAATTGACTCTGATATAGACTGGCTAAAATCTCTACCGAGCGGCCAATCCAGATAAAGCACCCAATAAGCATAAAGGAGGCGATAACGGCGCCAAATAACCCTAATAGTGTCCCTGTATAAAGAAAAGGTCGGCGTACATAAGCATCTGTGCCACCCACCAACTTAACCACAATGATTTCTTCCTGCCGGCCTTGAATGGCCAAGCGAATAGTATTACCAACAATCAATAACACGCCAATTCCAAGAGCAATACTAATAGCCAGTACTACTTTTTCTCCAATTTCCGTTATCGCATTTAATCGCTGTATCCAGAGCATATCAACCTGAACGTCCTCGACAGACTCTAGCGCTTCAATGCTAGTAATTAAGCTTTCAGCCTGGCTTACACCAGTCTCTCCCGATAATAATGGCTGCACCAAAAATACTGCTGGCAATGGATTTTCGTCCAAATACCTCAGGGCAGTGCCAAACCCAGATAAAGCTTTAAATTCTTCAAGCGCTTGCTCCGCCGAAACGTAAGTTACCGAAATCACGCCTTTCAAATCTTCCAACTGCAGGGCAAGATCGTCTATGGCCTCACTCTCAGCAGGTTTTGCCACAAATACGGTAATCTGCGAGGAAGACTCAAGATCTCCCCCTATTTTTTGCACATTATTAAGCATTAACAGCATTGCCGAGGGTAAGGCTAGCGCTATGGCGATCACCAAAACTGTCATCAATGTTTGAATGGGCTCACCGAGCATTTTACCAAGACTACTACTCAGCGTTGCCCGATGATGTGCACGATACCCTCGCCAACGGTCTGCAAGACGAAATTTTTGTCCCGTCGCGCCGCGCGGTGGTGTTTCTCTATTAGTTTTCTCAGTGATGGCCATGGCGCACACCATCGTCCGTTATCATGCCGTTTTCTAAGTACATGATTCTTTCATCCATGGTGTTGATCAAATTAATGTCATGGGTAGCAATCAACACGGTAACGCCGACACTTTGAAACCGTCTGAACATAGCCATAATTTCGGCAGACAATTTGGGATCTAAATTTCCCGTGGGCTCGTCTGCTAACAATATCTTGGGCTTATGAACTACCGCCCTCGCTATACCGACTCGTTGCTGTTCGCCTCCAGACAGAGTGAGTGGATTGAGATTCTCTTTATCAAGCAGGCCAACCCCATCAAGAGCAGCCCGCACACGACGTCCCGTCTCAGAGGCAGGATATCCTGAGATTTGCAAAGGTAGGGCGACATTATCAAAAACAGTGCGATCGGTGAGTAGCTGGTGATTTTGAAACACCACCCCTATTTGCCGTCGGTAGTTTGGAATTGCCGATCTGGATAACCGGTTTAAATTTTTACCATTGATCAACAATGTTCCAGAAGTGGGCCTTTCCATGAGCATCAATAATTTGAGAAGAGTACTTTTTCCTGCGCCTGAGGGACCGGTAAGAAAGGCCATTTCGCCCTTCTCTAGCTCAAAACTAACATTACTCAAGGCCTCCAATCCTCCCGGATAACGTTTACTCAAATTATCAAAGCGAATCATAGCTATACCCGTTAAGCCTCAGTATTTAACAATGCTTGAACGAAATCTTTCGCGACAAAAGGTTGCAAATCATCCTGTCCCTCGCCCACACCGATGTAACGAATCGGTACCGAAAATTTATCTGCCAACGCAAAAACAATACCTCCCTTGGCGGTGCCATCAAGCTTAGTAAGGGCTAGCCCCGTAACACCTACCACCTGATGGAATTCGGCCATCTGTACCAACGCATTTTGGCCAGTGCCAGCATCAAGTACTAGCAGAATCTCATGGGGTGCTGTCTCGTCCAACTTGCCGGCTACCCGCTTCACCTTTTTCAGCTCTTCCATTAAGTTACTTTTATTATGTAGGCGGCCTGCAGTGTCCGCAATAATGACATCGACATCCCTTGATTTAGCGGCTTGGATAGCATCAAAAATAACTGACGCACTGTCTGCCCCAGTATGCTGAGCAACAACCGGTATCTGATTACGCTCCCCCCAAACTTGCAACTGCTCTACTGCTGCCGCCCTAAAAGTGTCCCCTGCCGCCAGCATCACTAACCGGCCTTGACTCTTCATTTGCTTAGCAAGCTTTCCAATCGTCGTGGTTTTACCAACGCCATTCACTCCAACCACGAATAAAACAAAGGGCTTGCCGTGATTCTCGAAATCTATAGCTTTTTCACTGATGCTTAATTTATCTATTAATATTTTTTCTAACGCAGTCTTTAATGCTGCACCATCTTTAAGCGATTGACGGTCACACTGCGCTGTTAGGTCAGCAATAATTTTGGCCGTCGTTTCAATACCTACATCAGCTATTAGCAAAGAGGTTTCAAGCTCTTCAAACAATTCATCGTCGATAACTTTATTGCCAAGGAAGATACTGCCAATGCCTTCACCCGTTCTAGACAAGGCTTTGCGCATGCGTTGTGCTAGATTTGGCTTGGGCGTGGGCACCTGAGTTTCTGCAAGACCTTGGGCAGATTCTTCAGGGCTGGGCTGGCTGCGCTTAAAGCGATCAAGAAAAGATCGTTTAGGTGCCTTCTCGCCGCCACTGTCGGTTGATTTTGAATCCATTTTAATCGATATACTTCGGTTCGTGGGATTTGGTGTATCCTACCATTTACAGTGAAAAAAGTAGTGCAAATGGAGTGCCAAATTGCCGATAAAAAAACTAAAGGCTATATCAAAAGAGAGTCATAGTGTCAGAATTATTGGCGGCACTTGGCGTAGTCGCAAGATTTTATTTGCCGAGGTTCCCGGTTTGCGCCCCACTGGTGATCGTATCCGAGAAACACTTTTTAATTGGCTGGCCGCCAACATCTCAGGAGCCCGCTGCCTAGACCTTTTTGCTGGCTCCGGTGTGCTTGGGTTTGAAGCCCTGTCCCGAGGAGCCGCTCACTGCACGTCCTTAGAGAACCATCCGGCTGCGGCTAAAAAGCTAAAGTCCACGAAAATGGCATTGTCAGCAGATATCAACATTATTAATGCTAACAGCCTTAGTTTTTTAGCTAAGCCATCGCCAGGACAAGCGTTCGACATAGTATTTATAGACCCGCCTTTTGAGGCTGGAATACTCAACCAAAGCTGCTCTTTACTAGAGCAAAATGGGTGGTTAGCCGCCAATGCATCTATTTACTGTGAGCTATACTTAGCTGACAATACGTTTGTGCCCCCATTAAATTGGCAACAAGTACAGGACAAGCGTGCAGGGCAGGTACGATACTGTTTGTTTACTCGCATTGAGCCTAGCAACTAAATTGAGTAACATGCACCCTCAAAGAAAATCCGGAAATGGAATATAGCTATGAAGACGATTGTATATCCTGGCACGTTTGATCCCATCACCAACGGCCACGTTGACCTCATTGAGCGCGCGTCTAAGCTGTTTGATAAAATTGTCGTTGGCATTGCTAGCAACCAGAAAAAAAGCCCCCTATTTACTATTGATGAACGCATTCAGCTAGCCACTGAAGCGGTGAAACACTTAGGCAATGTAGAAATTAAAGGGTTTGATTATTTGCTTGTTAATTTCGTAAAGGACTGCAATGCAGAGGCTGTGATGCGCGGCCTTAGGGCAGTTTCTGATTTCGAGTATGAGTTCCAGCTAGCGAATATGAACCGCGCTTTAAGTCCTGAACTTGAGAGTATCTTTTTGACTCCTTCAGAGCAGTTTTCTTACATCTCCTCATCTTTAATTCGAGAGATTTCTGCGTTAAATGGCGACGCCAGTAAATTTGTACCACCCCATGTTGCCGCTGCTCTGCTGGAAAAATTCCAATAGTAACCTAAAGCCCTTCGGGCATTAACGCTGACACTGCGGGCAAAACACCGAACTGCGCTGCCCAAGCCGAATGTCTCTTAGCACTCCAGCACAGGTCACACAGCTTTTGCCCCCGCGTCCGTATACCGCCAGTGTTTGCTGAAAATACCCTGGTTCACCTTTGCTATTAACAAAATCTCGTAACGTTGTCCCGCCCTGCTCTATGGCAGCCTTTAGTACATCCTTTATGTGGCCACCCAACGCCTCATAACGCTGCTTGGAAATTTTTCCTGCTGGCCTATCTGGCCGAATTCCACTGCGGAAAAGTGCCTCAGAGGCATAAATATTACCCACCCCAACGACGATTTTATTGTCCATGATAAAAGGTTTAACGGCTACCTTGCGCCCTTTTGCTTTGTGCCAAAGCAACCCACCATCGAAATCATTTGAGAGAGGCTCTGGGCCGAGATGAGCCAGCTGCGGATGATCATTCAAACACCAAAGCCAAGATCCAAAGCGTCGCGGATCGTGATAGCGCAGACAGGCGCCATTAACTAACTGTAATTCTATGTGGTCGTGCTTACGCCACTCAGTGTCGGTACAAACAACTCTTAAACTACCACTCATGCCAAGGTGCACCAGCATCGATCCACGCTCTAATTGTATGATCAGATATTTAGCCCGCCGAGTTACGTCTATGACCGTCTGCCCCTCAACGATTACGTCTATTTCTTCAGTTACGGGCCATCGTAAAGAGCCCTGACGAACGATTAACCGAGTTATTTTTTGTTCTTTTATGAAAGGCTCTATGCCTTTAAGAGTAGTTTCAACTTCGGGTAATTCAGGCATCGGATAACTCTAGATTTAATTCTGTCGGGGGTTAGTAAAAATAATGCGCTCTTAGTCGTCTTTTACCAATCATAATAGTATATATTATGTTTCTAAAGTTAGTTTAGGGAACTAGTATTTTGCAGAAAAATCAGTAAAATGCCGACTCCTGCTATAAAAAGCTTCTAAAAGGGAATAACTGCGCATGGCTCTAGGAAAAAGACGTAGGTCAGAAGACGAAAATGAAATTGATATGACGCCAATGTTGGATGTCGTTTTCATTATGCTTATTTTCTTTATTGTAACCGCGTCATTTGTGAACGAGTCAGGTTTGGGTGTTAGCCGTCCTCCCACCTCTGATCAGCCGCCACCAGATTCTGAAAATACTAATATTGTATTCCGCGTCTCCGAAAGTAACGAAGTGACTTTTGAAGGCCGTCGTATCGATATTCGCGCAGTACGTGCCAATGTCGAACGGATGCATGCCGAGAAGCCAGAAGCCAAAGTCGTAATTAGTTCACATCCAAAAGCGAAGACAGAGGTTTTTGTAGAGATTTCTGATCAAGCTCGCGAAGCGGGTGTCTACGACATATCTCTTTCAACAGACGAATAACTCTAGAAAATTCTCATTGATATAAATACACTACCTGCGTCGCCAACGCAGGTGGTTATCTGGGCTTCTCTCCTGTTTCTCTAGCGCTCCCTGCCTATATACTTATAGCCCAGCGCCTTGCTTGTATTCCGTTAATATTCTGACAAGATAGAGGGTCGCAAGGCACTTACTTTTGGACTTCTCTATGGAAGATCACCGCGGACATCTTAATCAAGCCGATATTGACTGGTTGCGGTCCGAGTTGCCCGACTTTGAGGCTGCGGCTTCTATCCCAAATAACCCGAGCGCCCAATTAACTCGCTATCTAACTTTTTATCAACTGCCCACAGCCTCTAACGACGTGCAATTAATCTCTGGCAAGTCAGCTGATCAACAAACCCTCATTATGGCTTGGAAACCAAGGGTCAGTCAGGGTACAGCTATAGTAGTGCATGGTTATATGGACCATGTTGGCTTATACAACCATCTTATTGAGCATCTTTTGCAGCAACAGCTCACCGTGGTCTGCTTTGATTTGATTGGCCATGGATTATCCAGCGGTGATCCAGGCTCTATTAATGACTTCGGTCAGTATGTCGCACAGCTCGAGCAGGTTATTAGCCTAACTAAAGAGCACTTTCCGGGACCAACCCATGGCATTGGTCAAAGTATGGGCGGGGCCATTCTACTCAAACATCTAATCAACCAAACCGATCACCAGCAGTATCCCTTTAGTAGTCTTAATTTACTCGCCCCCCTATTGCAACCATGGGCGTGGAAACAAAGCCGCAGAATGTATTTTTTGTCTCGACTATTTATCAAATCTATTAAGCGCGTTTTTCGTCCCAGCTCTCACGACCGTGATTTTCTAACGTTTTTACGCACCCGTGATCCGCTGCAACCAAGGTCGGTGCCTCTAAAGTGGGTGGGCGCAATGAATAACTGGGTATCAGAATTTGAACGTGCTCCGGCAAACGACTTTGCTATCAACCTTATTCAGGGGGACAGCGACAAAACTTTAGACTGGGTGCACAACCTCAAGGCCTTCAATCAAAAGTTTAGCGCTCTGTCAGTGACTATGATCGCCACTGGCAACCATCATTTAGTTAACGAGAAAGAAGATCTTAGAGCGCAAATCTTTGGCGCCCTAAAAACCTAACTAGTTGTAAATATAGTTAGGTAACCAGGTGGCTAACGCTGGCCACAACGACAGCAGTAACATTAAGAATAGCTGCAGGATGATGAAGGGCACCACGCCACGATACATATCAGAGGTCTCAACCGTATCTGGCGCCACACCGCGCAAATAAAACAGCGCAAATCCAAATGGCGGTGTTAAGAACGAAGTCTGCAGATTGATGGCAATCATCACCCCCAACCAAACAGGGTCTAGGCCCATTGCCAACAAAACAGGGCCAACAATCGGCACCACCACAAAGGTAATCTCGATAAAATCAAGAATAAAACCCAGTAGAAAAATAACCACCATGACCAGTAGAGTGGCGCCAAACAATCCGCCGGGCAAATTAGTGAAAAAATTCTCTACGATTTCTTCGCCACCAAAACCTCTAAATACTAACGAAAATACGGCGGCGCCGATCAATATCAAAAACACCATAGAAGTGACTTGAGTGGTACTAATAGCGACTTCGCGAAGCTTGGTAAAATTCAGTTGGCCTTTAAGAGCGGCAAGTGCTGTAGCACCAAAAGCACCTACACCCGCAGCTTCTGTTGGAGTAGCGATCCCAGCAAGAATTGAACCCAATACAGTCACAATCAAAAATACCGGTGGCAACAAATTTTTCATTGCCCTTGATAGGCTAGCCTTACCAATACTTTGCGAATTATTTTCATCTACCACCGGACGAGAAAAGATTACCAAATAAGCACAATAAAATGTCACCAGCAACAAACCCGGAATAATAGCACCCACAAATAAATCTCCAATAGAGATCGTTTTGGGTGTAAAGATGCCCATATTTAATTGCGCCTGCTGATAGGCGCTAGAAAGAGTATCGCCAAGTAACACCAATGCAATGGACGGTGGAATAATCTGCCCCAGCGTCCCTGTGGCGGCAATAAGACCAGTTGCTTGGGATGGAGAATAGCCTCGCTTGAGCATAGTGGGTAAAGACATCAGCCCCATTGTGACCACTGTGGCGCCAACAATACCGGTGCTGGCCGCTAATAAGGCCCCCACCAACACTACCGAAATACCTAGCCCACTGCGAAACTCACCAAAGAGATCGGCCATACTCTCCAGCAGATCCTCTGACAACCTCGACTTCTCAAGCATCACCCCCATTAAGATAAATAGGGGTACCGCAATCAAAGTGGTATTTTCCATAGTGCCAAACAAACGATTAGGCAGAGCCTGTAAAAATGCCATATCAAAATGGCCAGTAACCGTTCCCACCATGGCAAAAATTAGAGCCGTGCCCGCCAACGAAAAAGCCACTGGGTAACCAGCCATTAGAACCAGGCAGGCGGCTAGAAACATTAAGAAGGGAATAAAGTCAGCCATTAGATTAACGGCTCATTATTTTCAACTATTTGAGTCCCAGAAATGTCCACACCGATGATCACTAAGCCATTTTTAATAATTTCAGCAATACCTTGCAACAATAAACTAACAGGCATGAGTAACATGAGGGTCTTCAATAAATAGATAAACGGTAGGCCGTTATTCTCGGCCGAGGTTTCACGAATTTTCCAGCTGGCCAACACATAATCCCAGCTAGTAACGAACACCAAAAGACAGAATGGCACCAAAAAAAGAAGCCCTCCTGCAAGGTTAACCATTGCTTTAGACTTCGGCGAAAAGCCTCTATAAAAGATATCTACTCGCACATGGCCATCATGCTTTAGAGTAAAACCTAAACCCATCAGAAAGACCAGACAGTGCAAATAGGTAACCGACTCTTGTAACGCAATAGAGCCGATCTCCAAGAAATACCTTGTGACCACCACCAGAACCACCAATGTAACCATCACCATCGTTAGCCAGGCAATAAGGCGCCCGGTAATCTCAGTAAATGATTCAACAGCATTAAGTGCGAGTACTAGTGATTTCAAGAGGTTTAAAATTCCTAATTGCGATCGGCCAACAGTATACCGACTGAATAACAAGGCCGATAGCACTCTGCGGTTTAGGTACCTCGAAATAGTCTCGCGAAAATAATTAAAGCCCTTAGGGGCGGCACCGCTGAGCTATGTGAAGACTATAAATAGCAATTTATCTGTGAGCTGTTTATGTTGTGGCTGCTTCATACCCAGTCCTATCGACAGTTTTCGCTTTTTAATTAGCTAAACACTTGTTAGCAGGCTTGATATACTGAAGCCATCTGTCAAACTTAACCTTTTCCATTGGGTACCTAAAAATGATGCTCACCGTTATTTCGCCGGCTAAAAAACTTGATTACAGCAGTAAAGTAAACGCTACAGCACACACGCAACCTGCTCTTTTAGCGCATTCGCAGGAGTTGTTAGACGGCCTAAAACAGTTGTCGCCTCAATCTGTCTGCAGGCTGATGGGCCTAAGCGATAAACTAGGCGCATTGAACTATGAACGCTTTCAAGAATGGAGCGCTCCCTTTAATGAGGGTAATGCTCGTCAGGCAGTGCTGGCTTTCAAGGGCGATGTCTATCAAGGATTAGACGCAGATAGCATGAGCGAGGCTGAACTCCAGTGGGCACAAGATCATCTGCGTATTTTGTCTGGCCTCTACGGTGTTCTTCGGCCCCTAGATTTAATGCAAGCCTACCGTCTTGAGATGGGTACCAAATTCGCGACCCAGCGCGGCGGCGACCTCTATTCTTTTTGGGATGGGATTATTACAGCAGAGCTTAATAGTCTGCTAAAAGAACCGGATGCGGTGCTTTTAAATCTTGCCTCCAACGAATATTTTAAGGCTGTTAAGCAAAAAAACATCCAAGCCCGCATTGTCACTCCGGTGTTCATGGACTATAAAACGGATAAATATAAAATTATTAGCTTTTTCGCCAAAAAAGCACGAGGCTTGATGTCCGCCTTTATTATTAAAAATCAAATCACACGCGTAGAGGGCATCAAAGACTTTGATTCGGCCGGGTACGCATTTAACGAGGGTATGAGTGAGGGCGACAAGTGGGTCTTCACTCGCGGTTAATTTGTAATTATGCGTAAACCCTTTTCCCAAGCCTGCGAGAATAATCGCGAGCCTATCTGCCAAGTACTCAAGCGTGTCTTTGCTGACAAGAGCGCTATTCTCGAGATAGGTAGCGGTACCGGCCAGCATGCAGTTTGGTTTGCCGAACAAATGCCTCATCTCCAATGGCAGACTAGCGATCGAACAGAGCATCACCCTGGTATCCAAGAGTGGCTGGCCGATTTCGCTCTCAGTAATTTAGTCGCCCCAATAACCTTGGATGTTTCTCAGTTCAACTGGCCACAAGACAAATATGACGGCGTTTTTTCGGCAAACACTGTTCACATTATGTCTTGGCCCGAGGCCCAGCAAATGATTTGCGGGGTGGCTTCAATGCTGGCTGATGGCGGCGTCTTCGCGCTCTATGGTCCAATGCAATATTCTGGGGTGATTAGAGCAGAAAGTAATCGAGCGTTTAATGCCCGGCTTAAGGTCCAAAACCAACAGCAGGGTATTAGAGAATTCAACGACTTAAACGCGTTGGCTGCCAATGAAGGAATGGTTTTGCAGGAGGACAATGCTATGCCCGCTAATAATAGGCTGTTAGTTTGGCAAAAGCACGGCAACAATCGACCGCTGGCTAATTAAGAAGCAGATAGTCAAGCGCGACACCTATAAACACCACCATCCCCACTCTATGGTTATTTAAAAAAGCAGCAAAGCAAGCGTCCCTAGCTCTATTTCTCGTCGTCTGATACTGGTTATAGAAGTAGCAAGCCGCTGCTCCCAAGCCGAGAAAGTAAATCCAGCCCCGACCAAATTCGATTCCTACTGAAATTAATAGCCCTAGCGTTGCGAGCTGCAACCCAGCGATAATCGTTCGGTCATGTTGCCCAAATAGAATAGCTGTCGACTTTATGCCAATTTGCAAATCATCCTCACGATCGACCATCGCATAGTAGGTGTCAAAGGCGATTGTCCAAACCACCACTGCGGCAAACAAAAGCCATAACTCTTTCGGCAAAGCCTGCCTCTCGGCCGCAAATGCCATAGGGATAGCCCAGGCCCATGCAACACCGAGGCCGATTTGAGGCAGGTTGGTAAAGCGCTTCATAAACGGGTACACCGCCGTCGCTGCTAGTCCGCCAAAGGACAATAAAATCGTTAATTGATTGGTCTGCAGCACTAGGGCCAAGGCCGTTACAAGGAGGCCGACGCATAAAAGCAACGCATGCTTTGGCTTAATTTCTCCAGCTGGCAAAGGCCGCGCTTTCGTGCGTTCAACTAGCCCGTCTACATGGCGGTCTGCGTAATCATTAATCACACAGCCCGCAGCTCTCATAACGAGCAGGCCAGCAACAAATATTGCTAAATTACGCAGTGAAGGCATCCCCTCAGCGGCAAACCAAAGCCCCCAGAGTGTTGGCCACAAAAGCAAATAGACTCCTATTGGTCTATCCATTCGCATTAATCGCAACCAAGGATTTGACCCGCTTACTTTAGGGGCTTTGTCTGATGTACTCATGCTATGTTGTGAATCCTAAAGAGGGTTTTTGATTATAAGGCTTAAAGTCTGGCAAAAATATTTCGCTGACCAACAGAGGTTTTTGGTCAAGCCGGAAGACTGATCTTCGGCCCCAAAGCGGACCTTTAATGTGGCTTAACTTGTCTGGCAAGTGTGCCCTTTCCGCTGATAAAAAAGCGGCTTCGACAGGCTCTCTAGCCATGCTAGGATCTCGGAACAAGAGAGCGCCTAGGGGCTGACTCTCGATATTCCGTAAAAACGCCAACCGCCCTGTCAGCGTTGATAATGGCATAATGCTTCGAGCAAAAACCCATGGCTTGCCATTACCAAGCAGCAATACCTGCCTTGAATAAACCGGAGTCTCACCGTCTATATTGAGCGCTTGCGCTTCGCTCTCTGTCGGCTTGGTTTCTATCTGGTCGATGACTTCGACGACAAAGCGGTTTGCACTCGCGTCAATCAAGCGCTGGGTTAAAGATCCCCGATCAGACAACCAGTCGATCCAGTGTGGCGGTATTATTTTGTCAGGCACCGTCGCAAGAGCCTGCCATATAAACGTGGGTGGTAGAATCAAATGTGCGTCTTGTAATATGGTCAAAGCGATCTCTTTAATCTGTTGCGGTAGTATAACGGCGCTACCCTAAGGATAAACTGAAGGCTCGCCATCAGGCCTAGCCCGAAAGCGCTTGTATTCCCACTGGTACTGCTCAGGCGCTAAATCAATAACTGCCTCAACTCCCTGATTAAGCGCAGCCAAACTTACCTGTTGGTCGTCGCTGTATATTTCTCTGGTAACTGGCAGAAAGTGTATCTCCCAGCCTCCAGTAACACGAAGTGCAGTGCACATTAAGGCACGACTGCCAGAGCGCTGCAGCAGTTTGTGGATAAGGGTCATGGTCTGAGTTTGTATCCCTAAGAAGGGCGCAAAAGCACCACTGTTCGGCGGCGGCTGTTGGTCTGGCAAAATGCCAGTGATGTCGCCCCTCTGCAGGGCCTTGATTAGGGCCGCCACGCCACGCAAATTAGTCGGAACCAAGGTTGCGCCCGCTTGCTCACGGGATGTCTTTATCCACGCTTCGAGCTCTATCATTCTTGGCGGATCATATAAAGACGTCATTGCCGCCTGCTGAGAAGCCCACAACCCAAGCACCTCCCAATTCCCTTGATGGGGGATAATTAGAATGGTGCCTAATCCCTCCGACAATGCAGCCTCAAAGAGCTCTAGCCCTCTAATAGCTAATATTCTTGTCTCCAAGCCGGCATTGCCCGCTCGCCACACTTTGGGGGTTTCAAAGAGAGCCTGTGCTAAATGCGACATGCGCTTTGCGCTGAGGCGCTTAATATCAGCCTCTGTCATCTCTGGGTAACACAGGGCTAAATTAATCGCAGCCATTCTAGCCGGCTGAAGATCAAAGACAACAATCAACGCACCAAGTCCCTTGCCAAGTGCTCGAGCCACATTAAGCGGAAGCCAGGCAATGCATTTAAGAGCATACAAAATTAACTTATTTCTCATTATTGCCTTTCTTCATTTGTTTTGGCACCCCGCAGCAACCGCAAATAGACTCCGTGGCCAGTGATTGACCTTCGTGTTGTTGCTTGGAACACGATCTTGTATACATCCTTCACCCCGCAATAGCCTTGGAGTATTTAACTGAGGCTAATGCCATTATATCTAATGCCTGATCAAGCAAGCTAGCTTAATAATCCCTTTGCCGCACTTATCCCCTATCTTTATCGTGATGCGGCTTTATAATTACGCTTTTGATTGAACATTTTATTACCGTGGGTGAATGTTGTGGCTAAACTCAGTGCGCCGCCTGATACTTTTCAGGATTTAATTTCCAGATTACAAAATTACTGGGCCGACAAAGGCTGTGTAATCATGCAGCCTCTCGATATGGAAGTTGGTGCAGGGACTTTTCATCCTGCAACGTTTTTGCGCTCAATTGGGCCCGAAGTCTGGAATAGTGCTTATGTTCAGCCATCAAGGCGCCCTAACGATGGCCGTTATGGTGAAAACCCAAATCGACTTCAGCATTATTACCAGTTTCAAGTGGTTATGAAACCCTCACCAAAAGATTTTCAAGAGCTCTATCTAGGGTCCCTGCGAGATCTAGGCTTAGATACATTAATCCATGACGTTCGCTTTGTGGAAGACAACTGGGAATCACCAACGCTAGGAGCCTGGGGCTTAGGCTGGGAGGTGTGGTTAAACGGAATGGAAGTATCTCAGTTTACCTATTTCCAGCAGGTAGGTGGTCTTGAGTGCTATCCAGTCACGGGTGAGATTACCTATGGCCTTGAGCGGATTGCGATGTACCTGCAGGGGGTTGATAGTATTTATGATCTTGTTTGGGCACACGGCCCTCAGGGTGACGTCAGCTATGGAGACGTTTTCTTACAAAATGAAATTGAGATGTCCGCGTATAATTTCGAGCACGCCGATGTTGACTTCTTATTTAAGAGCTTTGACCAGCATGAGCAAGACTGTAAAAATTTGACACAAAAGGGGCTGCCGCTACCCGCCTATGAAATGGTAATGAAGGCTTCTCATACCTTCAATTTGCTAGATGCTCGTAAAGCTATTTCCGTCACAGAACGCCAGCGCTTTATCTTACGCGTGCGCGCTCTAGCAAGAGGGGTCGCGCAAGGCTACTTTGATTCTCGCCTGGCCGCCGGGTTTCCGCTGGCAGAGCCGTCTATCGCAACGGAAGTACTAGCTCGCCATACAGGAGAGTCTAAATGAAGAGTGATTTCCTTTTTGAGCTCGGTACCGAAGAGTTGCCACCAAAAGCGCTACTGGGGCTATCGGAAGCGCTAACCTCCGGCATTTTGGCGGGCTTTAAAAGTGCCAACCTTGCGTTTGGAGAAGTCTCATCGTTCGCCACGCCTCGTAGACTCGCTGTTGTAGTGCGCGACTTAGTCGTAAAGGCTCCCAATATAGAGGTCGTGAATTGGGGTCCACCCACTAAAGTTGCCTTTGATGGCGACGGGTCGGCGACTAAGGCGGCGCAGGCTTTCGCAAAGAAAAATAATTTAGTTTTGACTGAGCTTACAAACAATGTGGAGCATGATGGCCAACAAGAAAAGCTGTGTGTGCGCAAAACAGAGGAAGGGAAAGACACCGCCGCCCTTTTGTCGGATCTTATTAACGCTGTCTTGTTGGGTCTGCCTGTTGCCAAGCGAATGACTTGGGGGAGCAGCAAAGAGCTATTTGTTCGTCCTGTGCAATGGGCCGTTTTGCTGTTTGATGGAAAGACCTGCGAAGAATCGATTTTGGGAATTACCTCAAGTAATGTGACTCAGGGCCACCGCTTTCATGGATCTGGCGATATTACGATCAAGACCCCACTTAGCTACGAGAAACAGTTACAGGATCAATTTGTTATTGCCAGCTTCGAGCGTCGGCGAAGCATTATTCGAGAGGGCGTGGCGAACTTAGCGAAAACCATTGATGGCCATGCAGTCATTGACCCCACCCTACTGGACGAAGTTAGCGCGCTAAATGAATGGCCCGTACCTTTGATGGGACATTTTGACGCACATTTCTTGGCGGTTCCCGCTGAAGCGCTTATCTCTTCAATGAAAGAACACCAAAAATACTTCCATCTGATTGATGACACTGATCAGTTATTGCCCGCGTTTATTACTGTGGCCAACATACAGAGCAATGATCCATCTCAGGTGGTCGCTGGGAACGAACGCGTTATCCGTCCTCGGCTCGCTGACGCGGCGTTCTTTTACAAAAACGACCGGCTGATTTCCCTTGAACAGCGCAGACAGTCGTTAAAACGAGTCGTTTTCCAGGACAAATTAGGCTCGGTATTTGATAAAACAGAGCGCGTAGCTAACCTTTGTTCGCAACTGGCCCCATATACGGGTGCCAACGCAAAACTAGCTCGCCGAGCCGGTGAGTTATGCAAGTCCGATCTAGTCACAGACATGGTGGGCGAATTTGCCGACTTGCAGGGCGTCATGGGCCGTTACTATGCCCTTAATGATGGTGAAGACACGAATGTAGCAGAAGCGCAGCTAGAGCAATACCTGCCTCGCTTTTCTGGTGACAGGACCCCAGACAACGCCGTTGGGGCTACGCTAGCTCTTGCCGACAAGCTAGATACGCTAGTTGGAATCTTTAGTATAGGGCAACCTCCGTCAGGGTCCCGCGACCCGTTCGCGCTAAGACGCGCGAGTCTTGGAATTTTACGTATACTTTTGGAGAGAAAAATTGATGTTGACCTAACTAAAGCGATCTCTCTCGCCGCAGCCCAATTTGGATTAGACCCTTCTAGTCTGGACAAAACGCATAAGCAAGTACTTACATACGTATTAGAGCGTTTTAGATCTTGGTACCGCGATGAAGGCTTTAGCGCCGAGGTTTTTTTGTCCGTTTCCACGCTCGATTTTGCTAATCCGCTCGATATTGACGCACGTATAAAAGCTGTTGCCCAATTCTGCTTGCTGCCAGAAGCTGATGCTCTGTCGTCAGCCAACAAAAGAGTCTCGAATATTTTGGCTAAGCAGCTCGGCACACGCTTGCCTGAGTCTGTAAACCACGCTTTACTGCAGGAATCGGCAGAAAAAACCTTAGCTCAGGCAATCGAAACGCTGGAGGATAGTTCTAAGCCGTTATTAGCGTCACGAGACTACACTGCTTTGCTGAAAAGCCTGTCGTCCCTACGAGAACCCGTCGATAGGTTCTTTGACGAGGTTATGGTGATGTCAGAAGAGCCTGCGCTGCGAGAAAATCGGCTAAGCCTTCTGAAAAGACTGCGAGGCTTGTTCCTTAATGTCGCTGACATTTCACAGCTAGTCACAGGCAAATAATGGGCCGGCGCCGAACTTTGAGCGCCACACAACAGACTTTGCTATCGTTGCGCGCATTTTCCTTTTATGTGGGGTTTTTT
>Ga0308015_10000144_pt1 | contig 35292 bp, 50 predicted proteins | sample Neamet231_FD_203128 | JGI IMG/M metagenome (GOLD analysis project Ga0308015, IMG submission 203128) | Marine microbial communities from water near the shore, Antarctic Ocean - #231 | ecosystem: Environmental > Aquatic > Marine > Unclassified | place: Southern Ocean | collected 2014-07-28
GCTGGTTAATGAAAGTCGGCAGGGCATATCAAGTAATTACTATTGCTGAGTTAGATCACTATATCAATGGAACCACAGCGTTTAAGACCTTCGCTCACCTAATCGAGCAGACAGGATCGTTTTACAGGCCAACGATTAGAGCGCGTGATCATTACATGAATGTAGTATTAGCCGACATATTCGATAACCACTATAACGATTGCGGCCCTTGGATAGATCCAGAAACACATAAAATAAACGATTTCTGTAGAGGTTGGGATAAGCAAACCAACTCAGCATGGAAAGCAGAGACCCAAGCCTATAGAGGCTAATAACTAATAACGGGGCTACGGCCCCAAGGAGCATCACATGAATATGAGAAAACCAACCAACGACTACGAGGCGCTAGTTCATGCGCTTGTGTTAGCCATTGACACAACAGTCAGCAAAGAAAAATCTGATAAATGCTTGGTAATAGCAGAAGAGATAGCGAATAGGCTTTCAGCTAGCGAGGTATCTAAGGCAAAGAAAGAAGCAGAAGATAAAAACACAATTAAAGAATTTATGAGAGATCCTTGAGCTATGACTGACAAGCACAATCTTAAACGTCAACACGCTTACCGGGATCGAATGAAAGAAGCAGGCTTTAAACAATTTACTGTTTGGGCTCACTTTGAAGATGCTCATAAAGTAAGGGAGTATTCCAACAAGCTAAAAGATCAGCGTTTAAATACTGCCGATAACGTAGGGCATAGTTGATTGAGGTTCATTCCACCCTACCGCAAAATATCTAAAAGCATCCGCTCCGTGACTAGAAAAATCATGGACGGGCTTTGCTTTATATACCCGGTTAATCTCGTCATACTCCTTGTGGTATGTAGCCAGACAATCTAATCCTAATTTACAATTTTGCTCGTCAAACCAACAGCGGTTAAACAATGATCTAGCTGCCTGTATCCCATCCATTATTCCGATATTCTTAACCACGTTAAAATGCAATCCTAGATCCGCTGCTAACTCTAGTCGTGATCTACCCGTGCCTAGCTCTCTTACTCTAATATCGTGTGGAGCCCAATGCTCATCATAGACATAAGGCTTGTCTCTTAAAAGCTTAACGTAAAATGCTAAACCTTCCCCGGAGTGTTCTTCATAATCTATAAATCTTATTTCTTTGCCATTGTTAACAGACTGAGTGAACCAGATAGAGGTGCTATCTGCCACCCCGAGGTCGAACCACGTTTGAACGGGTATAGATTGCTCCCACGGCACGTTTGTTATCCTACCCTCAGCCTTTGCTTGTCTCATTGAATCAGCATAGTACGCGCCCTTATGGGCCGTCATGCACTCACCTTCCCAAATATGCTCATATAGGGCTGGATCAATTTTTTGAAGATAAAGCCGCTCTTTATTTAGCTCAATCGGGAACCAAGGGTTTGCAGACCAATTCGCCTTAACTACGATGCTATCCGGGTGAGGTGAAATAACGAACCGCTGGTATGTATCGTCATGCTGGCGCATAGGGTTAAATGACACCATAATCTGACTGCCGGGAGTTCTAATGGTAGGTATAAGAGTATCCCATGAAGACTTTGTAACCGCCTCAGCTTCTTCTACCCATACCCGATCTATTCCTTCCATAGATTTAATTTTATTAATATTAGAACGTAGCCCTTCAAATATAAACCTTGACCCGTTCTTTCCTAATATCTGAGTTTTTTGAATTTCAAAGAATGAAGATAATCCAAGACGATCAATTGTATCTGACAGTAGTTGAATAACAGAATCAGAAACGGATCTTTGTATTTCCCGGGCACATAAAATTCTAGTCTTTTTAGAGTATGCTTGAATAATGAGGAGTTGAGCTATGGCCCATGATTTGCCTGATCCCCTTCCACCATATGCCACCAAAAATCTTTTATCAGAAGTTGCAAATTCTTTAAACACTGCTGGCATTTCGGTATGTATTGTCACTCAGGAACGTCCCGGAAACCAACCATAATGTCAGAGTAAACATCTAAACCAACGTCACCAGAAACTTCAATAGACTTTCGTTTTGGAGCAACATATTGTGCCAGTTCTTTGTACATAGACCCGGCTAACATTAACTCGCCCTCTTCCATGGCCTGACTTGCAATTAATGCCATGCCCTCTATTGGATCACAATCAAGCTCTGCCAACCTATCAATAATGTTTTGAGTAGGTTTATTCGGAGTGCCTTTTGTACGACCTCCAGTTTTTATTCCTTTTGCCATAACAAATTCCTAATGCTCAGTCATGTTGTCTTCAATAAAATTAGAAAAAGATTCGACCCACGCCATAGCTTCCGCAATTAATAAATCATCTTCTTCATTCATAGACCTACCGCCATTAATATTAATGACTGCTTTAGCCAATAGGGTCAGATATAACGCGCCTTGATTTACTACGTCCTGCCCATACACGCTTTCAATCGTCATAATTACCTTCTTCTTTTGGAAATAAAAGCATTGCGTTATCAATGGATTTATCCATCATTTCATCATCAATAGTTTCACTAACACCATCACCCAAATAAACAAATATGTGATCAATAACACCAACTCTATTCGGCTCATCCATTTCATCCAACATATCTCTACAGCCGTTGTTTTGAGTGGTTTTTAGGTAGCGATAACGAGCAGCGTCCTTCTCAATCGTCATAATATCCACTTTTTCCTTAACCATATGCTGGTTATGTCCGTCCCGGTAGGTTCCCGGTCAGTCCCTTCCCTGTGCGTCCAATTGCCCCCTCTCACTGGCTGTATTACCGCTTCTTCTGCTGTCCAGCCATACCGCAATCGGTCAGATAGCGTTTTCCAGTTCATGTTATTTTCGTCAGCTAATTCTTTAATTCCAACTTCTCTTCCGTGAAACATAACTTTATGATGCCTGTCGATGGTAGAACTTCCATTCTTAAATTTTATATTCAATTCCCACGCTTGGGTTTTCAGCGTTGAGTATTTCATTTCTAAAGCGTTCGCTGTTTCGCGCAGGGTATAACCCCTCATAGCAAATAACTGCAAGATTTCTTTAGTCTCACAGTTATACCGCTCTTTAAGATAATTATGCTTTCGTCTTTTCGCCTGTTGAGCCAAAGCCGCCCATCCCTCTTTCTGTTTCGCTAAGACTTTCAACTTTCTCCCATTTAAATGGAATGTTTTCCTCAATCATAATTTGAGCAATTCTTTCCCCCGGCTCAATGTATTGAGTCACTTCACTGTGGTTAGCCAAAGAAATGTAAACTTGCCCGGTATAATCTGAATCAATAATCCCAACAGCATTAGATGGTGCAAGCCCTCGCTTATCAGCTATACCCGACCTCGCGTAAATTTTGGCGCAATAACCCGTAGGCACTTGAATACTGATACCCGTAGGTATCATTTGACTGCTGCCTTGTATAATGTGTTGCGGTTGCCCAATCTCTGCCACCAGATCCATTGCAGCCGCGCCAATAGTTGAATATTCGGGCAGCGGAAACCTACCAGTGTGCTTAACTTTTACTGCAATTATTTTTTTCTTTGCTACTGCCATGTTAACTCCAACTCTCAATAGTAATCTTGCCTGTTACACCTTCGGCCCTTAGATCGTAGATGCGTTTAAATTCTTGCCTGTAATGTTTGGCAATATCTTTGACTTCTCGCTTTGCAGCCCGGCCTAAAGATGTGTCGTTAGATTTTTCGCGGAGAATATCAATAGCGCCTTGGCCTATCATTTCTAATTTATGTTCAGCGTGAAGGTTTGGCTGTGATCCAAGATAAGAATGACACCCGTAACAAAGCGCCTCAGCGTTTTCAACGCAAAACCTAATACCCCACTTTCCTCTGCCATGAAAATGGCTACAGTGTAATCCCATTCTTCGGCCCTCTTCGTAATAGGTGTGACACCTTTCACAAGTCCACTCTGCGGCAGACCTAATGCAATCACTAAAGGCTTTGTCAGCAGGGGTTCGTTTGATCGCTGCCATTACGCGGCTTCCTTGTATTCCGAATATAATTGCAGGCTCGGCTCACTCCATTTAACGTGCCGCTCAGATCCAAAAGCGTATATGTATTCAATACAGTCAGACATTTGTTTCTTTTTTAATTTTCTGGAAGATCCACCGATCATAATAATTCCACCTTCCGGGGTCGGGACGGGCTTTTGCCCTTGAATGATGCCAGTAAAAAAATACCGCCACTCGTCTTCTGTGATCAACCCCATCCACTCGACTTGAGTTTGAACGTCCCGTATTAGAGGATGAAGCTTATCGTTTTGTTTAGGCGTTCTTAACGGACGACTCAAGGTGCAAACAACCTCCCCTGCAAATAACCCCTTGTTGATCATTTGAGATATTCGCGGAATTACATCGGCAACATTTTTATTAGTAACGCTAAAGATCATTTCGCTCATAGTGAGGTGGGCCACAGCAAACCGCGCTTTACCCGATTGCTTGTATCATTGCCAGATTCAATAATATTATTTTTATCAAGCAATTCACGAACACGACCAGTAACCCGATTAATTTCCCATCCCAAAGCCGCGCCAATGTCTTGTCGTGTAATCGGCGCTTTTTCTTTAATCACCCTTAAAACTTCAATTCTTGCTTGCCCTGTTACCGGGGCGATTGAAGCCATTGCTTCCCTGCTATTTGAATGGATCATGCTGTTCTCCGCTGGTTAAACTTTTGTTGTGCAATCTTTTTTAATTTTGGGTTCATCATTGACTTGTGAATAGGATCTAAGCCGCCAGATTGCCCGTGAGAGCATTTCTTTATAGTTAACCCTCGGCCTAGGTAGTCTTTTATTTTTTGATCGCTACATGGGCTTACAGGCTTTGGTGGAGGTAAATAGTCTTTCATGCTAGTTTGTAGGTTAGGGTGTTTCGGTTAAGTGTTGTAAAGATAGAGCAACGCCTTTCTCCGAACAGAACCATATCCCCTGATTTTTTTAATTCTTGCAATCTGTGCTTAACATCCAGTTCATCAATATCTAAAATTGCAGCAATTTCTCGTCTAGTTTTGGGCTCGCTGTTTTTCATTTTGTCTAAAATTAACAATCGCTGTATTGCGGCTTTACTTAAATTAGTTTTAGGTTCTTTTTTCTGCGACATTTTAAACGCAAGATCAATTTCATCCTGATTGTTAGAAAGCTGCCATTCACCCGAGCTAGAAAAATAAAAGTATTTATTTAAATGTCCAACTTTATAAAGTAACGGCCCTTCTCTAAATATCATCTTGTATTCCTTACCAATCTGTATTGTGAACATCTAGCACTGCTGCTGTGACGCTTTTATTCTTTATTTGTTTAGCATTAAATCCACTGTTAATTTTGTTAATAAATATCTGACTATCCTCTTGTGGAATCACCCCAATGTTTTCAGCAAACTGTTCTAGCTTGTCTCCATCACGGCAAATTAAGGATAAGCAGTTGTACTTAGTTCCTTTGTCGTTTTGCCCCATGTGATGAGCAGATTTAGAACACCCATCAATCGCTTTTAAAATGTAATCAAGCTCGTATCCTTGCTTCATACGCGCCTTAATAAACTTCTTCCTCTCGGGAGTTAACTTGCATGATGCGTTTTTCTTCATCACCATTACCCAGTAATCAAAAATAACTTGCACTTCATCGACAGGTTGAGGCGCAGCCTCGACAATGCTTTTATTGTTTATTGTTTCTTGTTTCTTGTTTACTGGTTCTTGTTTAGTTGCACATCCGTTCAACGTCTGTTCAACAGGTGTTGATTTCTGTTTAACCTTTTTACTTTTCGCTTGCCTCGCTTTGGCAGAAGCAATGCCTGCTTTAGCCTTGGCAGTAGTGTTAGCTCGGTATTTAGCAATCTCTAAATCACACCGGGCATGAGTATAAGTAGATCCAGAATCAACAAAAAACTCGCTCAATACATAAGACAATGAGGTTTTTTCTTCTTCGCTGTGGGCTAAAACTCGTTTGGATAAACGATCAAAGTCAACAGACTGTAACGGCTGTTCGGTGTCGTAATACAGTTCTATTAACTCTCTGTACAACGCACGTTCAACACGCGTTAAATGTCGTGTGGAGTTATTGAAGTCGCCTATATTGTGGCTGTAGTAATGCACATATCTCTCCTCTGCTCATCTATCTGATATATCGCTATTCATCTAAAAGGGGTTGGAATACATTGAGGTCACGCATTTTCTTTTTGTATTCATTATTGAGGGCTAATCGAATGACTGCCGACAAATCAGTACCCGTATGTTCACCCGTAAGTTTTACAAACTTATATAACTTATCGTCTAGGTGTACTGTGACTGGATTATTTAGCTTACCTTCCATCGGTTCTTCCTTGACTATTCAGCTTGAGCTATTTGAGTTAGTAGATAATGGATATGGTAAAGCCGCGAATCAGGAACAAACTCACCCCACTGAATTACAGCTTGGGGAGTTATGCCAACGGCTCTAGCCACCTTGGATTTATTGCCATAAGCAGCAATCACTTCGGCTGTTTGTATTTGTTTAGGTATATTCATAGGAAAAATGATAGCGCGCTTTCAATAATAACGCAACACCTGTAAACGCAGTTTCATTAATACGTTGTAAACTGGCTTACATTTTTACAAAAGAGAGAGTTAAATATAAACATGGATTTAGGTAAACGAGTTAAAGCTCTAAGAAAATCTAAAGGCTGGTCACAAGAAGAGCTAGCAAGCCGAACATCAATGAGTAGAGGTCGAATAGGCCAACTTGAAACTAATCCGTTAGCAGAAGTTAAAGGTGCTAATTTAGTTTCTTTAGCATCAGCATTGGGATTTTCAACTGAAAAGTTGCTATCAAAAGAAGAATTATTAGCCGTTGCAGGAGTAAAAACCAAGCCATTAACAAGGAAAATTCCCATACTTTCATGGGTCTATTTAAGCAGTATCAATAAAGGAGAAAGTTTAATGCTTGAGAGTGATCGTTGGATAGGTTGTCCCGACGATATTGGAGAAAATAGTTTTGCCTTAGCGGTAGAAAATGATCTTATGACGAATAGTGTGGGTAGAAGTTACCCGGTTGGCTCATTTGTTTTTGTAGATCAGGATAGACCCCCAAAGAGCGGTGACAGGGTTATAGCTGTTAACCGAAAGACTTTGGATTCAGTATTCAGAGAATACGTGATTGAGGGTTCAGTGAGTTATTTAAAGCCATTGAATCAACAATATTCAACTAAAGAGTGTGATGAACACACCGAAATAATAGGGGTTGTGGTCGGTAGTTATCTGGCTGAATAATATGTTAGTAATTAACTTAAACAATAACCGATCAAAAAAGCTTGCATGGATGGTTCAAGATTGGCCTTGGTGGATTATACACACAGACCGATACTTTGATTGCTACCCTGCGGTTAATTTAGATCAGCCAATATTTCAATTTATGGCAACAAATTTTGGAAACAACAAAAATGAGCAGTGTCCAAGTGGGCCACCACTATAATTTAAGTTATTTTCCATACCCTCCTATCTAATAATTATTCCTAGTTATCATTTCTACAACTCTTTTAAATTCCTCAAAACTTACAAAAACTATCAATTTTAAAAAATTATATATAAAGCCTTGCTAAAAATTGAAAGCCTGCTAACATAACGATTGTAAGTTTTTGTTAAAAAGGAAAGAAAATGAACTCAATTAACCATTGCCATGTAACCGCACAAGTTAACGCACACACAGACTCAATCGATCTTCCTGACTTTATCTTAACTGACGCAATTGCTGAGATCACGCAAGAGTTGCTAGACCACGGCTTAATCATTATTGCAGGTGAAGAGATTCATGTAATGGATCTTTACCAATATGGCGATCAAGACGACCAAGCCAATTTAATTTTTATGACGAGGCGCGACCCTGAGAACGCTCAAGAATTTTCAACCAAGATCATAAGTGATTGTGCAAAATCCTATTTTGAAGATAACGAGCTAGTTATTACCTACCTTTCCGAAAAGCACTCGGAGTATTAACCATGACTAAAGAGACTTTAATCATTAACACCATCGGATGCGTGATTTGGGCTGTTTGCTCAATCTGGTTTTGGATAGGTTTAACAGCATGAGCCGGGCAACAATTAATGTTTGGCTGTTTGTAATTGTATTAATTTTATCGGGAGTAGAGATATGAATATTGAAAAGAAAAAGTTTTTAGCTAAACAAAAAGCAGATCTTGATTGGCAAAAAGTAGGAGGCAATGAAAACCCCTACTTGGCAGATAGAGAGCCAGAAGCGCGACAGGCTTATGATGATCGCTTTAATCAAATAGCATTTGAAATGGATTTTTTTCATGGGAGAACTGTTTAGATGGATATTTTAAACCTTTTGTATATGCCGTTTACCAAAGCCGAAGTTGATTTTAGACAAGGCAGTGGCGGCAAAAGATTAGCTTACATTGACGCTCGAACAGTAATGAAAAGGCTTGATGATGTTATGGGTATTGATGGTTGGCAAGATTCTTATAAGTCTATTGAGAATAGAACAATCTGTGAACTTTCATTAAAGATTAATGGCGTTTGGATTACCAAGTCTGATGGGGCTGGCGACACTAAAATTGAAGGCGCTAAGGGCGGTATTTCAGATTCATTTAAACGTGCGGCTGTAAAATTTGGCATTGGTCGATACTTATATTATTTACCAAAGGACGTAAATTCTTTTGACCAAATGCCTACTTGGGCACTGCAAAGCACAAAAAGAATAGATAAAGAGCTAATGCAAAGGGTCTTAATGGCATTAATAGAAGCCATTGAATCCGATGATTCAGTGCAAGCTAAAGACGCATTAGAAGGTCTTTCTGAGCGTGAACAAAGTTTTATTTGGAGCATAACTAACAGTAAACAAAAATCAGCAGTTCATTCATTAACATTTGAAGAGGTAGCAGCATGAGTCAGTTTGACAATAATAACACCGGGGCTTTATTCAGAAATACACGCAAAGATACTGATCGACACCCTGATTACAACGGAAATTGTGAAATAAATGGTGTCCATATGTGGATGTCTGCATGGCTTAAAACTAGCAAAAATGGGCAAAAGTTTATGTCATTTAGTTTTAACCCAAAAGAAAATCAGCCACATCAACAGCCACCGCAGCAGTCAACACAAATGGCTCAAGCTAAGGAAAATGCTATAGCTGAATGGGACAAAAGCCCAAGCAAAGGAGATGGGGATGGTTTTGGTGATGATGATATTCCATTTTAGGAGGCGTTATGAAATCTCAAATTGGTTACAGCATTAATGATAAGACTAAGGTTGGTTACAACATTAATGAATTAAACCGGGCTAATAACGACATTGACGCTGACATTTGCACAGATTGTGGAATGTCAGTTGACGATGAAGATTTTACTTGGCATCACCCGGAAGCCATGAGTGATGAAGAAATGGGGTTAGCATGAATACTAAACTGCAAGTACAAGTTCCTGTGCCTATAACAATGTTGTCTGACGAGGATATAGTTGCAGAAATAAACAGGAGAAATCTTTTAATTAAATTTGCTCGTAAGCCTGCAAAGGCTAAAGAATCAAAACCGAAAGATTGGGTTAAATTGGGATTAAGCCCTAGCACTATTGTTGAAGATTGGAATTGAAGGGGATAGTATGCTGGATCGTGTATTAATTAAAAAGTTTTGTGAGCAGTCAGGTTATAGTTATACGGCTGTTTACAAGAAATGTGTGACCGGGGTATTTACTGAGGGAAAAGAGTTTTTCCGCGCCCCCGATAACCATATCTTTATAAGCAAGTCGGGGTTTGACAAATGGGTAGCAAGTACGTTGGAATCAAAGCAAGGGCAGAATCTTCGATTGAAATCGGCTTCTCGTATAAGGGCTTATGGAGGCGCGAAACAATCCGCCTCAAACCTACAGCCGCTAACTTAAAACGTGCTGCCAACCACCGAGCGTCAATCCTACATGAGATTGACCTTGGTACTTTTAACTATGCGTTAGTCTTCCCCGAATCCCCTAACCTACATTTATTTGCCTCCGTAGAAGCTGACACAACTATAGAAGAAGTGTTAAAGAAATGGTACAAAGTTAAAGCCCCTCAATGCCATTCATCCACGTTAGATGGATACCGAAAAATAGTCTTTAATCAATTAATCCCTCAGTTTGGTCATATTTCTGTGCATGAGTTTCGCGCTCACCACATGAGAGATTGGATTATTAGTTGTACAAAAATGGGAAACAAGAGGATTCGGAATGTGGTATCTCCACTTCGTTGCGCTTTATCTCTTGCCGTTACAGACCAAGTAATTGAGAAAAACCATTTGCACCTATTTGTTTATGCCCGGTTAGAAACTGCCGCGCAAATAAAAGCTAGGGGCAAAAAACTTGATCCGTTTAACTTAGAAGAAATGAACCTAATTTTTGATACGGCAACAGGGCAAGAGCATAATTTATTTAAAACGGCTTTTTGGTCAGGCATGAGAACCAGCGAGTTATGCGCTTTACTGTGGGAAGATATTGATTTTGTCATGGGTACTATTAAGGTGGATAAAGGTTTAACTATGGCGGCTGATGAAGCCGAGCCGCCTAAGACTATTGCCGGGGAAAGATTAATTAAAATGCTGCCTCAAGCAAGGAAAGCATTACTAGCCCAAAAAGAACATACTTTTTTAAATGGTCAAGAAGTATTTCACGACTCTTTGCATGGCAAGCCTTGGGTTGGTGATCAACCAATTCGTAAACGCTGGACTACTATTTTACGCAAAGCAGGGGTTCGTTATCGCAGACCATACCAAACAAGACACACCTACGCGTCCATGATGTTAACGTCTGGAGAAGAGTTAGGCTGGTTTAGCCGACAGCTAGGTCATAAGAATGTTAACGTCACTACTAGCATTTACGCACAATGGATAGAATTAGCAGGCCATGATGGTGGAAGCTTAATAGATGCTAAATTCGGGGACGGGGGTTCGATTCCCCAAGTGGGAACTGAACCAATAAAGTTGATTAAAAAGTGATCAATTATGGTATAAAATTGGTACATATTACACAACCACTACACAGTGAGTTTGTAAGTCATTGATTCATATAACATAGACGGGGGTTCGACTCCCCCCATCTCCACCACATAGCAGTATTAAAAGGCAGCGTTTTCAATTACTTGAGAGCGTTGCTTTTTTTTGTTGTGTAATAAAGTAGCGCTCAATAGTACACAATTGCTCTGATAACTACACAGAATACTACACAAGATTGTAATATTGAAAAAAAATATAATTATTTTACAATGGTCTTAACTGGGTTAATCTGAGTTGTTTAGAGCCACCTATAAAAAAGCCCTCATTGATCAGGAGGGCAAGGCTAGGGAGCACTAGCAGGGGAACCTTATTTCTTTTTCATTACACTTTCGGCTAACCCGCCTCCGAAGTAAAACATGACTATTGTTAACATAATCCAATCAATCTGAAACTCTTGGAGGATGCTTTTTACTGCTGCAACGTCTTTGTCCAAGAACATCATCACAATTACTAGCACATAGGTTGAGATGTAAGTCACAGCAAATAGGGTGGCTAGTATGCGTTGAGCGATCTTGAAGGGAGCGTAAGCACTCATTAAGTCAGTTTTAGCCTTGGTCTTGGCTTCAACCATTTCAACGTCAGAGGTGTGGAATGAATCAATTAAATCCATGCCCTTACTTATAACGTCACTACTGCCAAAAATCGTGCTTAGAACACCCATAATTAGTCAACAACCTGAAAGTGAGGAAGGTCTTGCCATGACCGCCAGAGGCCAGCCCACTGTAGCTCTGTTCCTAACTGGCTGGCACTCTGCAACATAGCAGTGGCGATTGTGGTAAGGTGAAGGGTGTCCCAACTGGCCTTTCCATCAACGTAAGCGAACACATCGAGGGCTTTGCCAGTTTGGTGATATGACTTGTTAGTTGACCCGTCACACTTAGATTTGCCAGAGGCGTACAGTTCAGCTTGGTCTTGGGTACTGCGAAAGCCGCCAGTAGAGGGGATACCAAAATCAATAGGGCTAAGTTTAATCGCAAGCTCTGCAATGTCAATGAGCCTATCATCTATACCCTCCATATTTTTCATACTGTTTGTGCCTAACTGAAACGTCATTAGATTCTCCCCATTACATACGATGAAACGCCACCTAAAGCAGCAGCCAAGATGATTACGCCAGCCGCCATACCCTTGCCCTTTGCTAGCTGGATCTCTTGAGCAGCTAATCGGTCATTAAGTTTAGCCATTGTTCGCGTCAAAGATTCAACGTCTTTGTTTAACTGAGTAACTGCGCTGACCAATTGGCCTGCTTCAAAGTCTGGCATACCTGACATTTGTCTTATCTCTCAAAATTAAAAATCATGTAAAGACTTAAAAGTCCGATACCTAATAAACTAACAACAATAAACAGTGCAGTTTGTATCTGGCTAATAGTCTCTGCCCATTCGCTGTCTTTTTTTGCTTTAGCTTTAATTGCAGCCTTTGCCGCGTTAGCTCGCTGAACACTTCTTTTATTTTTAAACGCTTGGAAATCTTGCCACATATGAAGCCGAGTTTTTTTCATCAAAAATTCAAGTTGTTTTTCAGCGTTATTCAACTTTTCCAATTCGTAAAAGGCTTCTAGATCGTTACTAGTACCGCTTGTTTTGTTGACCTCATCTTCTACCTTTTCTTTATGGCTCAGATATGACCCAATTGCCTTACCACATTCGGCAATATCTTTGCCGTTTTGCACAGCTTTTTTAATTACCGAGAACGCCACATTAGCAGCCATAACCGATTCTAAGAGCATTTAGCGACCCAATGAAGAGTTGATATGAATCTAGGATTCTCATACGCCACCAACCCTGTAACTTTCGCTACGCTGTAACGCTCGGTCACTTCACGCTGGCTTGTCTGCGCTTCAGCCACAATTGTCTGTCCTACAGGCGCAGGCATAAAGACGGGATACACCTCACCAATCGTTGACCACATTTACTTCTTCTTAATTTTCTTAGGTGTCCTAGCTGCTGCTGCTGCTGCTTTCTTCCCAGCAGGCGTGTATGCGTATTTCTTCCCTTTAACTACTGGCATTGTTAACTCCTATATATTTTTTTAGTCTTTCATCACGATCTCTTTTTAGGGCAGAGCTACCCAATTAGTAGTCGATTCATCCCACCTATATTCCCCCTCAGACGGCATGGCTGTTGGTGGTTTATATGCACAAGTTGTTTCGTTAAATGTCCATGATGCCCAATTTGGAGCTATAGCCCAACTAGCCTTAACTTGGTTCTGTTTTTCTGTTTTCTCTGCGTCAGTCATTTGTAAAATATACCAAACGTCTGTAAATCCACTTTCCGTTGCTTCATATTCACAACCGCAACTTTCGTGACCATGTGATATATCAATCTTTTCATATACACCAATAACTGGCTGCTCTACTCTAACAAAATGAGCAAACCCATCAGGTGCAGTTTCAAGATCATGGTCAGGGAATAACTGCCGCATGTTATCTTCGAGAATTGGATGTTGGTATGGTTGACCCTCGCGTATTTGTATAAATAGTGACATTACAAATCTCCTGTATTTGTTTGTGGAAATGAACGCCCTGCACCCCAAATTATACGAACTGCCCCGCCCCCAGAAATGGTCATTCCTGCACCGCCATACGTGCCGCCACTAGAAGAACTGCCGCTACTGCCACCAGAACCACCACCGCCGCCTGTATTTGAACCTCCTGCACCATTAGACCCTTTACCTAGAATGCCAGTTCCGCCGCCTCCAAAGGCTCTGTAGTTGGTACGTGAGGCGCCGCCACCGCCACCTCCCCCCTCACCCGCACCACCATTTTGGTTATAATAAGTAGCGTCTCCACCACCCATACCCCCTCCCCCAGTGTAACCGCCAGCACCGCCACCGCCGCCTATGCCACTGTATATCACGCCTGACGTCCCACCTTGACCACCTCCATCACCAACATAGCTACCTCCAGCTGTATAATCGCCGCCACCACTGCCTTTCATTCCACGAACTGTAGTGGGGCTATTAAAATATGAATCATTCCCTGAGTATCCACCCGCTGCGGCACCGACTACAACAGTGTAAGCAGTACCCGAGTTAACGCTGATATTATTCTTCCACCCCAGACCTGCACCTGAACCAGACCTGTACGCTTCGCCGCCATGACATGCGCCGCTTCCAATACAAACAACAGATACGCTAGAAACCCCCGATGGAGGTACAAAAGAATATGATCCCGCTGTTGTATAAGCCTGTTGTCCTATAACTGGAACAGTGCTGCTATTATTTGAGTTAGCAGAAACAGCCCCTAGCGAGTTGGTAGCAGTAACTACGCATCTTATTGTACTGCCAGCATCAGCGGCAACAATCGTATAAGAACTAGAAGTTGCACTACCAAGGTTAGTTGAGCCACGCTGCCATTGATAAGTAAATGATGGCGCTGGTGCGCCTGTCCACGTTCCTGTCGAACTAGACAATGACTGACCGACTGACGCTGTCCCCGTAACCGCTGGCGCATTAGTATTGACGGGCAAAGAGCCATAAGAGTTGCCGACAAATGCTAGATTTATGCCGCTCATGTCACGTTACCTGTGACCACGCATACAGTTCCGCTAATAAATAAAACATTACAAATGCCTCTTGTTGCAAGTGTCATTGTAGAAGCATTGGCGTTAGCTCCACCAATAAAGGCGGTTGTAACTGAGCAAGTTAACGTGATATTACCAGAAGTATTGTTGAAAATTAAAACAGCATCACCCGTTGCAAATGTTGAATTGGGAATCACAATTGCACCACTTGAACCGCACTCAATTAGTTCACCAATATCGGTTGTTGCCAATGTATAACTGGCGGTTTTTGATGCGCCCGATTTTGGTATATTCGGATAAATAGTGTCTAGTTTCGTCCCATCCGTACCTACGTCACGACCATCAAATGTGGAATTAGTCGTAATGGCTCCTGTCATTGCCCCACCCGCCTTCGGGAGTGCTGCCCCACTTGTATTAGTTGTTGTTGTAACGTCTGATTGCTTTGCTAGCTCTACCCATGCGCCTCCATGAGCATAATAGGCTTGCCCTGTGGCGTGTACGTGAGCAAACATTCCATGATACGTAGTAGCAGAAGGAAGATCGCTAGTCTGGGCATACATATTAGAGAATAAAATCTTACCTGTGCTGGTAATAGTGTTTGCACCCATTGCCAAACCACCCGTCATAGTACCGCCAGCCTTTGGTAAAGCTGCTGCTGCCGTTGCAGTGGTAGTAGTCAAAGCAGATTCACGCGCCAATGGAAAACCGCCAGCCGTTGAACCATCATGCACAACAAGTGTGTCTTTAGTCGTATCAACAGTAGTTTCTCGCACTGCGCCAGTAAAAGACCCATGTTCGGAAGTCGTACCGCCGCGAAGTTGTAATAATTTGCTCATGTTAGACCTCCAAAGTCTAGTTGTAGGTTCGCACCTGAAATCGTTCCTATGTTAGTCATGTTGTTATTTTGTCCGTCTAAAGCACCGCCAAGTTGAGGTGATGTATCAGCTACAACACTTGTAATTCCTGATATGATTCCGCTAAACGCTGAACCTGTATAATATTTCAAAACATTCGCGGTGCTGTCGTACCAAAGATCACCCGTACTAGGGCCAGCAGGAGCAGAGGACGATATTTTATATTCGTTTGCATAGCGGTTAACGTCTGCGATTGAGCCAGCAACAGTGTTTACATTAGCTATACCAGAGCCGACAGTGTTTACGTTTGCTATTCCTGCGCCTACTGTATTTACGTTTGCCACTGCGCCAGCGACAGTATTTACATTGGCGATTGCACCACCAACAGTATCAATTGAGTTGCCCGTTGCTGTAGTAACTGCTGCTGTGATGGAGCCTAAATCTTCTGAGTAAACAATGTTGCCAGCAACAATATCCACGTTAGCCTGATTCGCGGCAGAGGGTGCAATTACTGCCCATGCGCTGCCATTCCAAACACTCATTACCTGCGAACTGGTATTGAAATATAACGCTCCGACTATTAACGAATTAGAGTCGTTATCAGTTGCGGGTACTGACCCCTTCGCTCCTAAATATCGGTCGTCAAATGAGTCGAATGAGGCTGCTGCATTAGTTGCAGAAGACGCGGCAGCGGTTGCAGAGTTAGCTCCTGCCGTTGCGCTGTTAGCACTAGCAGTGGCAGAGTTAGCACTAGCGGTAGCAGAACTAGCCGCTTGACCAGCTTTGGTTGTTGATATGGCAGATTGGGCAGTTGCTAAAGTTACTTGGGCAGTTGCTAGAGTTACTTGGGCTGCACCATTTGTTGTCGCCTCACTAGCTTTGGTACTTGCTGTTGACGCGCTAGACGCTGCCGCAGTAGCAGAGTTAGCCGAATTGGTAGCTGATGTAGACCCTGCGCTGGCACTGTTAGCTCCTGCGGTAGCTGAGTTAGCAGACGCGGTAGCAGAAGACGCGGCTTCACTAGCTTTAGTCGTTGCTGTACTAGCTTTAGTCGTTGCTGTATTAGCTTGAGTAGTAGCTGTGTTTGCTTTAGTTGTAGCAATAGACGCTTGCGCGGTTGAAGTGTTTGCTTGCGTAGTTGATGTGCTAGCAGAGTTTGCGGCAGCAGTAGCAGAAGAAGCGGCTTCTGATGCCTTTGTAGTGGCTGTGGTGGCTGATGCTGCGACTGCTGTGGCATTGATGACCAAGGCCCACTTAGAGGCTGACACATCACTTGATAGTGTTCCAGACGTATGCCCGACTAAACATATATAAACATTGTTAGTCGCAGAGTCTAAGACTAAATCACGCGCTGCAAATGCGGTGCTTGTTGCCCAATTACCTTGCCACTCTCCTAGCTCTGACGCTATTGATATGTTGCCTGCGGAATCATACGCTAAAACTTTGCTTGCTCGGTTAGCAACAGTGTCAGAAATTTCTTGAGTGCCACCATCGTAGACTGTGGCTGAAAACCGAATAGAGCGACTAACTTCTTCTTGAAGCTGCTGCACCATCATCGTTAATTTATCGTATGCTGACTCAATAATGTTGGCATCAAACGCGCCATAGTTAATCAGATCAACACCTTGGGTTAACGCCAAGCTTCTCAATAATATGACATTACCAGTAGCAGCCGAGGGTACACTGCCACTAGTAAAGGTGACATTACCACCACCTGTAAGACCTACATTTGATAACGTGTAATGAGTGTTAATGGTCTTTAAAACACCATTTAAATAGACTTGTATATCTGCCGCAACAAATATTTTAAACGTATATGCAAAAGCAGTTTGAGAGCCGTTGCCGTTGTAGCTATGTTTGTTTGTGGTACTAGATACAGTCACGTTATGTAATCTCCTAAAGATTTAGAAGACACATTAACTATTTCCTACGCGGTTATTAGAAGCTAATCGCTTTATTTAAGTCAGGAGATCGTCCCGGGGTAGGCTTCCCTTTGTCCCACCAATAATCTTGATTGTAATCTTTTTTCCTAGTTTTCATTTGCTTTTTAAATTTCTTTCTGGCTTTAGGATCAGCCATTTGTTGCATTTCATTTATAACCATTCGCTCAAATGCAAGTCGCGTATACCACAATGAGCCTGCCGGGAGGTTTTGTTGTGCAAATCTTATAGCTTCACTACCAAGGTTCATATCCTCACCTTTAATGGCTTGTTGCATATTGCCTATAGTTAGCGTTGTAAAGCTATCTGCAAGGCCAGCGACCGGGCCAAGCAATGAAGTAACCGGGCCTTGACCAAATCGGTTTGCATCAGCAAATAAGAAGTCTCCAAATATACCAGCGCCACCACCTTGAAGAAACGCTGCACCAAAGAACTGAGGGGTGTTTGTATCCATAGGATCTCGACCCTTTGCAATTTCTTTAGCTTGCAGAGAAAGGCCACCCATTATCGTTGTAGATACCACTAAGCTACCTAAATAAGAGCCTTTGCCCCTCCAGCCTTTTTGCTTTATTCCGCGCATTAAGTGAGTGGTCATTACAGTAATGGGGAAAGATTTAAACATAAACGCTGATCTGGATATTTCCCCCATAATGGTTCCGCTTCTTTGGCCCATTGTAGTAATAGCTCTAACCCTAGCGTCTGGTGTTGGAACTGCATAATCAGTCTCAGTCAAAACCATTTCTTGCACTTTAGTTGATAAGTCTATTTTCTGTCGCTCACTAAGATCAGAGCGAGACATTATGTTTTCAGCGGAAAAATACTTAGCCCCTTTATAATCTATGGCTTCGGTTGTTCTCATTATCTCCCAATCATCTGAGTTTATTCCATAACGCTTAAACCCTTTTTGTAAAGCAGGAGGCAGATCATTAAACGATCTTGCGGCTTGGTCAGATATAAAAGAATGAAACTCCATGCCAAAAGCTTTACGGCCTGCGTCAGTCCAAGAACTAAGAAACGAGGCTTTCATTACAAAATCGGCAGCTTTTGCACTAAACCCTGATCCAGTTACTTCGGATTCTCTGTTAGCCGCTAATGCCCTTGTTGCCCAAGCGTCAGCCGTTAGCTGCATTTTTACCGCCATTAAACGATCGTCTGCGTTCTGTGGATTAAATAATGCCATTTGCCTAGCGATTACTTTATTGGAAGATAGGCCATTAAACTTAGAAGTTAGGCGTTGGAATGCGAGGTCAGATATTGCAGATAAGAATGCTCCACCCAATTTAGCAGACACTATTAAGCTACGAGAAGCTTTCATAAAATCAGCCATAACAATAGATTCAGCTTGATTAATTTTGCCAGATACAGTGTTCCATGTGCTTTCTAGTGTGCGTAAGTCATTACCTGTTGTGCCGTCTATCTTTGCCATATCTCGCAAAGTACGAAAAGCAGCCTCCGGGTTAGGGCCAAGCACTTCAAGCTTCGCTATATCTTGAGACATACTATTTAAGTGGTCAGTTAAAGTTGTGTATATGTCGTTGTGTCCATACTTGTCATGGTATTTAAGCCAAGCGTCACCATCTTTAAACATTAATACTCTGTGATCTTGCCGGGTGTTGGCTAACTTACTACCACCAGAAGCACCGGGAACCATATCAGACAAGCCATTAGTGGTAATCGTGTCATAAGCCTTATCCAGCATTAACTCCATTTCCAGATCGTTCATAGGTTGCCCGGAAGAATTGAGCATTTTTTGACGATTAAGAAGCGGTTGTATCTCATCTTTCCACTTTAACTTTGACGTTCCCTTTACTCTTAGTGAGTCATGGAATTGCGGCAAGCCCCATCCTTCTAACTTTTTTATGTCACCGCCTGCTTGATTAAATCTAACTCGGGCCGTTTCTGCTACCTGTGTCCATGTATCCGCGTGTTTTTTAGCTAAGGTGTTAGTTGTACCCTGCCCGAATAACTCACGAACCATATCCCTCAAGCCCTGTTGATCTTGCTTTAAACCCATCATCTTTAAGCGATAGCTGTCCATTACTGGCGCAAACTCTGCATGAAAGGTTCCAAGTATAGCTTTAGCCCGGTTATCAATATTAGAGTATCCAGCACCCTCGCCCATATCTTTAACCAGCAAAGCCATTACCCCATCCCCAAAGGTTCCAGAATGGTTTTTTGCGTCATTAACGGCCCGGTTCATTACAACGGCCTGTAGTGCTGTTTGTCTTTTTCTTAACGCAACTTCTTGAGCTTTAGCTTGGAGTGCTTTTTTCTCTGCCAATGGCCTAGCTTGCTTTATGTCCATCTTGCCATTAAGAGTTAACTCCCGAGTAAAACCATCAATCTTATGCTGCAAGTCTAAACCTGTTTGCTCTTTGAGTAGGCCAGAAGAAATACCCCGGTCAATACAGTCGTGTAAATTAGCCACCCTAATCTCCTAAGCAAATAAATAATGAATCAAGTGAGTCTTGTTCTTTTTCAATATCGTCAAAAGCTTCTCGCATTGTTTGAGTCTCTACGATTTCCTCGCCAGCCTCATTAACAACCACTCTTTTAGGCAGCAAAATGCCGTCACCATTAGAAGCTAGTAATTCACTAGCTGCGGCTAAGTCTTCGTCAAACATATCTTTTAAATTGGGATCGTCTAGGTCAGACGCAATGGAATTGGCTAGTTGTTGCTCATCGTTAAGACTTGTGCGCCCCTGTACTTCTCGGCCCACTCCGAATCGTCTTGATACCCCTGTAAGATCACTTCCGTCATATCCAGCGTCAATGTTTCTTTCTTGGGTTCCAATAATTCTTTCTTGGATCTCTGTATGGGTTTTGCTTTCTTCATTTAATAATCCTCTTCGTTCAAGTACATTATACGCCTGTGTGTCCGATGGATCTATAAGTTTTGCGCTGCTTCCTGAGTTGTCAAAAATCCTGGCACTATCAACCAGTTTTGCATACTCCGAATAAGAAGCATTAAAGCCTTTGTGAGCCTGCACCATATCAGGAACACGCGGTAATCTACCTGATCCATAATAACGCTCTAAGGCTCTAATTAAAGCCTCTGACGGGTCTACAGTAACGCCAACCAACTCAACTCTATAACCATTAGCTTTAAAGTATTCGATTTGTTGAATTGCTTTTTTTTGATTACCCATAGTCTTGTCAACAATCAAATTCTTTCTACCGCTAACAGACAGATTTATTATCTCATTAGCAATCTCAGAACTTTCCTCATGCACAACCATTGCAGCCCTAAAATCTTTTTTATCCAAAATTATTTTATACTCGGGCAAGACTTCTTTAATGCCGTCCGGGTCTATATGAACAAATCCAGACTTAGGGATTTCACCAGACTCTTGTAGCATTTTTAGAACACCACCTTTTCCAGAAGCCCCTCCACCTCCCATTAAAACCACAAGAGGCTTTTCTCCATCTTTAGCAGAAACGCCCTCATCCATAATTTTTTTCATTATGGAGTCATGTAAAATTGATCTTTCTTCTGTGTAAGAATCGTTAAGCTTGTATCTCTTATAAGTTTCGATGAGTAACTCATCACCCTCTTTAATAGTGGGGCCTAGCTCTGGATAACCAAAATTATCTTTATCTGGATTAATTAAATTGCGATCAACTACAACCCTTGCAGTAAGTTTTCCTTTCTTGTCTTTAACAACTCTAAAAGATAACTCTGGCGAATCTTCGGGGATAACTGAGGGTCGAATAATGTTATCAGGTAATGATTCAATGTCTGTTACCGGGAATAACCCATCTTCGCGCGGTGCTTCATTTGCTTGTCTAGCCTCGCCAGCATCAACCCTTGTTCTATGTTTTTGAATTGCCTCTCGTTGAATGGCTGAGAAAATGTCGGCACTTGCTTTTTGTATTGACTCTCCAGATTTAAGTCTTTCTGCGGCTTGCTGTATTGCATCACTTACTGCCCCTTTTGTATTGGCTAACTTTGACAAGGCTACCATTGCGGCCTCACCATCTGCCACACGAACTAAGTTTTCATCCCGGTTAAGAACATTTCCAGCCGATTCAATACGACCACCTTGCTCATTTAAAACGCTAAAAGTTTGTCGATCACGCTTTACTTGCTTCATGGCGTGATCAATAACCCTTGCACGTTCCTTAAACAATGTTTCAGTTAAGGTCTGCCCACCGAATAAGTCCTCAGTCTCAGTACGCTGAAAACCAGCCGCTTTTATATCTTGAACCATTATTCTTGCTTGGTTCAAATTGCTTGGCTTATGAATTGATAGCGCATTAATGATTGCAGATTGTTCATTTGAATCAGCAATTAAATCACCTACAATCGCACCATAACGAGCATCGACCACATCGTTAATAACCGCTTTAAAAGCATCATCACCTAACTTAGATAGTCCTTGTGCATCACGCACTAAGACGCTACTAGGAGGCAGTGGAGGCATTTTTGCCATACCATCAGCACCTAGCTCACGCAATACTTTAGCCGCGTCTATAGGCGTTCCTGTCCCTTCCGCAATGTTCTTAATTGCGGCCCTTTGTCGTGCATCAGAAGGTGTAACTCCATCAGTCTCTTTCCATACCCGGGCATTAAGTAAAACTTGTTCCGGGTCTTGACCAGCATCAAGAGCGCGATTAGCTAGTGCAAGCCTTTGGTGTCCATCAACAATGAACTGTTTACCATCGGCCCTTTCCCATACAACCACCACGCCTGCTAAATCAGCGTCCCATTCGTCAACACCTTTTAATCTATCTGTAACTCCGGCCTTATCGCCAGACGCTTTAAACTGAAATTGGTTAGCATCTACTGTGACATTTCTAGGATTAATAGATTCAATTTGCTGCCTGCCGTCAGACTCTAACCTAATATCATCAATTTCAGACTGAGTTATGGGCTTGCCTTTACTAGCGTTATCCATTGCCCGTTCTGCGACATTTAAGTGAGTGTTAATCTCTTGGGTGTTTTGAGGAAGAATATCATCTGCCAACTGTTGAGCGGCCTCATGTTCTTCCATTCCTTTTCTTAACTCAGGTGTATCAACGATTTGACCAGACGATACCGCTTTTTTGTAAGCTGCGACTAAGCCATGACCAGCGCCCCGGAGCATTGCTGCGCCTGCGCCTGTGGTTAATACAATATTAAGCGCTTCTTGAAAGGTAGGCTCTCGACCTAACTCTTCTTTATATTGGTATGCGTTATACTGAATACCTGCCTCAGTAATCATGGCGATACTAGCATCCCAACCCATCTTAGCTGCAATACCCCACTTTGCCGGGGGAGGGGCTAATACCATTGCTGCCACGTTTACCGGGTCAGTCATTGCACCGCCAGCAACGCCCATTAAGCCACCTATAACTCTCTGAGAAGGGTAGACTTGGCTGTATACTCTTTGCTGCTCTGCTTCTAATGCGTCAATGTCAGCATTAATAAAAGCCATGATTTCGTCACGATTAATAAAGCCTGCTTCTGGAAACTGCTTTTGTAAATCAGGAACAGAATCTAAAAAGTTTTCTGCCGTTGAAAGAAAAACAGCATTAAACTCAGGGCTTGTTTCGTCAAAGTTTTCAGACGGGCCTAGAAGGTTTGGCCTAGCAATGGTTAACTCTTCAACCTCTGGAAACATTTGTGGCGCATATTTTTTTACAGCGTTCATGTTTTGAATGTGGTACTTGAGGAAGGAGTTGCTTCTTGAAGTAGATTTCTCTGTTGCTCCAAAAGCATCAAAATCAATTCCAGCTACATCAAGTGTATTACTAATGCCTGTAAATGGTTCACTTGTGTCTATATCTAAACGCCCAATACCCATAGCTATTTATACTCCAACACAAAGTTTTCATTCCCGGATTTTAAAGTCTGGTTATTCCACATTAAGTAGTAACGCCCCTGCTCTCCAAACGATCTAATTTGAATCGTATTACTGTCTATTAATGATTTAATGTATGAGGATGAATCTTGTATCTGCACTGTTCCCTCAGCCTGACTGAGATCAGAATAATTGGCAGCACGACCATTCTCAAATTCCTCATAAACTATAATACTTTGTTCAGTAATCCCCGTTATGCTGTCAAAGGTAGACACTGGTAAACTAAGCTTCCAAGTGTTCATATCCTTTTCAGTCATTGATCGCCTTGCAGGAAATGTATAGTAATCTTCACTAAACATATTTCTACTGTCGCCTTTCATTTCTATAGGCTTTTGCATGACTAGATCCATAGCGTTATTCATGCGGTCTTCGTCTAAAACTTTTCCATAATCGCCAACATCAGCCGACATTGAGGCGTATACATAACGAATATTTGCCATCATTCCCATGCGATAGTTAGCATCCCCTTGAGGATAAAGGCCCGACTTAGTAAACCTATCTTCAAATAAATCTGACATATCCGCTGTGCTTGGAAGTATATCTCCGGGCTTTAATTTCATTCCTTTGGTTACATGGTTTACTGCCTCAGCACCATCTTCTTGAGCCATAAGCGTTCCTAAAATAACCTTGTCGTCAGACACTTTGCCTAAAAGGTTTTCTAGAACGTCATAAGACTTTTGCCCGGCTGCATCAATAAAACTACCTAAGAAATTAGAATCTTTTTTATTAATCATCTGAGCCAATAAGCTTGTGTCAGATTCAGAGAACAAGCTTGAATCAATTCCCCACTGATCATCAAGACGGCCTTTTCTAATCTCCATTTCTTGAATAAAGGTTTTCAGATTATTATTATCTATAGCGTCTTGAAGCGTGTTTATTTGTGGTTTTAATATACCCATTTGTACTGCTGCTAATTGAGGGTCTTTTTTAACTAAACTCATTACACGCTCAATTGAAGTTGCCACAAACTGATTTTTCTCAGACTCTTCTAAGGTGTCTGCCAAGCCACCTTGCGCGGCTTGTTTCATAGAGTTGAGTTCTGCCATGCTACTTGAACTTATAGAATCACGCAGTTCTGAACTCCAAGCTAAGGATTGAGCCATTTCTTTTTGAATTTCGGGGTCTGCGATCTCGTTAGCTATGGCTGTGAACTCGTCAATAAAAACGTCAGTAACTAACTGGCCCTCTTTTAATTGGTTAGCCATAGCCAAACCTGTTTTCTCAAGCCCTTTTTGTCGCTCCTTTTCAATTGCAACCACCGCTTTAGCTTCGATTCTAGCGTTAGTTAAATCCTGTTTTAAAAGAGTATTCATACGAGATTGCAAACTTAATTGCTCGTCTACTGGCATTTCAACCGGGGGGTTTTCAATAAAGCTATCTAAAAATGCTTGACCATCACCACTTGCTCTTTCAACACCAAAATCACTAGATACTTTAGCGGCCTGCCATTTTGATCTAAAGCTGTCATATTGGCTTTCCCCTTGGCTTGGGGTTACTACTGATCCGGCAACCTTAGATTCAATATCTGATCTAGCTCGATCTAGTCCATTTTCTAAGTCTAGCTCATAATGATTTAGGTTCTTTGTTAGCTCACCTTGCAAATGTTCTGTCTGCCTGCCTCGGTGAAAACTATTTACTTTACCTGTCATACTCAAGCTGTATTTTTCAACACTTTGGTTATAAGCCACTTTAGATGAAGGAAAAGATAGATTCTCCCTATGCTTACTAATTAGTCCTTCCATGTTTTTTTTAAACTGATCTTGTATACCGCCATAGGTAGGCTTGCCATTAGCATCATAAGCATCAGAATCTTGAAGTGATTGCATTAAGGCTTGAGTGTCTTTTTCCAATCCTATAGAAGCGGAGTGCATTTCTGCTTCTTGTTCGGCCTTTTGAACTTTAGCCTCATAATCACCGACAACTTTAGTCAGTGCTTGGGTTGTTTTCATCTTGGCTTGAGCCGCAGAAGATATAGCGCCTAAACTTATCTGCTCTGCCCCGGGTACACCTGTTTGACTTATTCCTTGGATTCTCACGTTATCTTACCCCACCAATCATTCTTGTTGCCTATGTTGCCTACGTTAGAAATAAGCAAGCTTTCACCTTGGCTGCTCATTGCGCTAGCCTGCGCAGAAGCACCAGCGCGTCTAGCTGAGGCGGTTCTTGCACCTTGCTGTGCTGTGAAATTCATTTCATTTTCTGCCACATTAGCTGCCTCAGCCATAACCGCAAGAGTAGAAACGCTACCAATATCCACGCCTGCTTTAGCATAAGAAACAACTCTTTGCCCTTGCTCTTGTTGATATTTATACCTAGTGCGCCTTAATCTTTCTTTTGTTTCTAACTCACTTAGTTGTGCATTCTTTTCGCCTGCTTCTTTCATATCAGAAGACGCGCTCTGAGAATCGCTAAATTGCTTCACTGCCCCTGCGATTTGCAGAAAAGTCATAAAACTCATACTTAATCTCCCACGCTTAACGTGCCGAACAGCGATACAATATGGCAGGCCAGCGGTAAATCTTGTTCAATGGTAATGCGACCATCCCGGTCATAGCCTAGATTTTTAATGTTTATATCCTCAGTTGCCGTAGGTTCTTCATTACCATAGTTTGTGCCGGGTGATCTAACAGGCGGCCTCTGCCCATTAATCTTAGGAATGGCTGAATTATCTAAACGAACAAATATCTCATTCCAGCGTTTCATCTTGCCCAGTGTTGTGCCAGATCCAGCATTAGCGCCCGGGCGAGTAGGTGTTAACCTTGAGACATATTTAAGACCAACCTTAATGCTTGTTGCCGCATAATTTAAGGTAAGCGCACCGCTAGAAACGACTAAATCAGGGTGTACAGCACCATCGGCTGTAATCTGAACAGTCTTGCCCTCTAGGTGAGAAAGTCCCGTCACTGAGCTTGTAGAGCTTCCAGAGTAGGAAATCATACTGTCCATAAAGAAATTAGGGGTGTAACGCTCAACGAACTGCTTTACAACGCCATTAATTGTGCGCTTAACAACAAGCCAATATTGATCCGGCCCATCCTCTGAGATTACTGCTAAAGATTTGTACTCACCATCTGTGGTGTGCCTATGCCAGCCTACAACTTCCTGAGAAGGATCGTAGGTCAGCATAATTAAAACACCATCAGAACGTAGGCCAAGCAAAAGAGAATCAGGAACGTGAGAGTAACTAAGAGTTGTTAGCCCTCCTTCTGTTATGTGTTCAGCAAGAAAAGTAATATCATCAGATTGAAAACTGTCGCTTTCCCATTTGTAGGCCACATTTCTTACTTGAGTACCAGATCGTTGAATAAAGAATACATCTGAACCCACATAAGCAGGGTGGCCTAGTTTAGATCCGTATGAGGTCTGTCTGCGAACATCAATATTAGTTGGAGTCACCGCAGATTCATTGCCGCCTGTTACTCTAAACTCACCGCCAGAAGTACCGATAATTAGCACTCGTTGAGCGGCTAACCATTTAATATTGTTTACACGATCTGAGGCGATAGCGTAACTAAGGCTGTCATTAGCAGTAGCCCCTAGATCAAAGTTTTCATACTCGCCAGTTTTACTAGCCCAAAATGTTTGAGGTTTAGCTAGTGTCCCGGCATACCAAAGTCTTTGTTCATAAAACACCACCGCAGACGGATAGCCTTTTGTGGAAGTAAAAGCGGCTTCTTGCCATAGGTTAGTTGGGTTAGTGTCCTGTGGCATATACGTTAAATCTTTAATGGTGACATTAGCGACAGTGGCAGAAGCAACACTGTTGACCCTGACCCAAACCACTTCGCCTGTTACTACATTCGGAATTGTGTCTATTAAAAAATCACCGCCAATATGACTAGAATTAAACAAAGAGCTACTGGCAGTGATATTCTGAGTCGTAGCAGTTGTGGAGGCAAAAGTGAGCGTAAGAGATTCATCTTGGTTAACAGGTAAGAACGGGCCTTTTTTAAATATTTCATCGGCTATTGTCCAGCTTGCATGAGCAAGTCTTGTTAGTTTTCTTGGCTTGTGACTAGGGTGAACGATCCACATTACATCCGCGTTCTGAGCGAACTGTAGTGCATTAACTTGAGCGTGAGTGTAATTTGTTGCAATCTCATACGCTGCTGAGTTGGCTTGTATTTGACCGCCATTGGTATAAAACCGAATGTAATTATTACCGAACTCTAAAACATAGGTCTGGTCAACGCTGAACTCAAACGGGATCAGCCTAGTTGTATGTGCAGAGTTTTTGACTTCATTAATAAACTCAGTACCACCACGCCTTTTTGCACCGCCATGAGGCAAAGCAATAAAGTTTTCCATGACTTCACAGCCACTAGAATATTTAGGTGAATCAGTACGGCCCATTAGTCGAGGTGATAATTCACCAGAAGAAAAACTATTAATAATCGGGGATAGCCTCATGCGCGAACATTCTCCAAAAGAGTTGCAGTAATGTCCTCAGATCCAACCTCCGCACCATCATACATAGCCGCGTCAGTAATGCCCTTTTCAGACATAGCCCACATATCGTTTGCAAGCGATCTATTTTGAGTTAAAGCATAGGCAATCTCTGCCGATATTCGACAAGAAAGCGCAAAAACAAGAGCCGGGTCAAATTGACCGGGATCAGTAATTCGTGCAACGTATTTTATGGTTGCTGTGTCGCTGTTACAGATTAAATTTTGTCCTTCAACCCGGTATTTAGATTCTTCTTTTAAATCTAAGACAGCGAGGCAGTGAGGATCGTTAGGTAGGCTATAAGCCTTTGTAAAGCCCCACACTGGAGCGGTGGATAGTTGAGCAAGGGTTGCCCGTTGAATAGCACAAGACCAAGGATAGGCTCTTAAAATAGCATCCCTTGCGTCTGCGTAGACAGCGTTACAAACATTTGATTCTGTTGATCCGTCAGTTAATGACGTAATTGTATTAGCACCAAGCATGGCTAAAGCCCGATTACAAATAGATACTTCACTAGCCATGACGAACTCCTTGATTAAAAAAAAGGGGCGTATTTCAGCCCCTTGGTTAATTGCGCTAAGAGATTAAGTCTCTGTGCAAAGAACTTCCACAACACATTCGTCTTGAATGCGTGTAGCTCCAGCAACAAATGACAAGTACACCTGATGGGCGTAAGACTTATCGGGACGTAAATCAATCTTAGTTGAAACGTCTTTACCAATACCCAAGCCCATTGCAGATTTGCTAAATGCAAAACATTTGCGCTGAGTTGAATTTAGGTTTAAACGCTCTGAACGTAAGAATTTGAATCCCATAAACGTGTCAATATCACCTTGAACTAAAGCTTTAACACTGTTGTAGTCACTTGAACTAATCTGAGTTGTAGCTAAAAGGTTAGACACTTGCTGTGAACCCAACACAAAGAAGCGTTCTTCGTCTGGATCAAGATCGTTGCCGTCCATGATTTCTTTAGCAGAGATCAATTTAGCTACAGTAAGACCAGCCGATCCGTGAGCGATCTTTTGCCCGGCAGGCAATGCTACGCTTGAGCCAGCACCATCTACAGCGTTACCCGTTGCAGCGGCAATGATTAGGTCGTCTATAGCGCGAGCCATACTGTTAGCACCTGATTTTGCATAATGCGACTCAGGAGTTACCAACATGCGAACTTTATCCTCATCGTCTATGAGATCAGCCCAATGATAATCTGTCATTGTGGCAACACGACGAGAGTGTGGTACTTCAAGAACTGGTGTGGTGGTGTGGCGTGAGGACTTCACGATTGCTGCCACAGTACCTAAGCGTTCAAAGTTAAATTTCTCGCCCGTTACTGACTGCTCATTGATTGCAGAGCGTAAGCGTGAACCCTTCTGTTGTGCTAGGTGAATTAAGTTATCTTGGAACTGCTGAACAAATGCTTTTGAAATTGTATTAGCCATGATTCTTCTCCGAAATAGGCAAGTTGAAATTGGCGTTTTGAGCTACCCTTACGGACTCTGAACTGGCAATGACGTATGCTTTGACGAGATGAGAAACGGCCCATCCAACCCATCAGGACTAAAATTAGCTACCCTGTTGGATTAGATGTTCAATGATTTCTACGCGGTTATTAGGAATTAAGAAGCTTCTGGATAAGCTTGTGAATATAAACTTTCCATTTTTTCTACTTCCATATTATGTTGAGGGTGGCCTGCTAGGTTATAAGGGTGTTCTCTATTCCTTCTGACTTCGCTAATTCTATCTAGCGCCTCATTAGGTGACAGGGTGAAACGATTACCACTTTGAAGCCCGGCAGATTCATCCTCCGTTAATGTCGCCCCAATTTGAGCCATTAGCTTGATCATGTTCGGATTGTTAGCAAGGCCAGATTCTAATAAAAAGCTTTGAGTTTCAGCATCAGCATAGGCAAGCACTGCGTTTTTTGCTTGAGATAGGCGCTCGTCATAAGCATGGCCCCATTCTTTTTTAAGCAGATCATTAGCTTCTTGCATTTGTTGATCAGTGTCTTCGTCTAGCTTCTTGCCTTGTTCTTGAGTGTTTTCTTGCCATGCTTTGACTTGAGCGTTAGATAACCCATTGTCATGCGCCCACGATAGAAAATCAGGATCAGCCCCGTCCACTTGGTATCCATCTGCGCTTTCTGGCCTTCCAAGACGCGAATACATAGCAGCCCGGGCTTCATCCTCGTCTGTTGGTAGGTTTAACAAGGTAGGAACTTTAGCGGTAAGCTTTGAGTTAAAAGCTGTCCAATCGTCTGTGCTTGCATCCTCTCCCGGAATACGGATTGAGCCGCCAGCGTATTGCTGCGCGTCTAAGTATGATTTAGCTAACGTATTTAAATCAGGTATCTGTGATAGGGATTCATTGCCCCTGTACTCATCAGACAATCCCGAATGCCACGACTCTGCCGGAGCCTCTACCATTAATTCTTCACTCATTTTGTTTCTCCACTACGTTTGTAATTTCTAAATATATGCTCCGCTGCCCTTCTTTAAAGGCAGTTTCATAAGGGTCTGTGGAGAACGAAATTCGATCCCCATAGGCCACTTTCATATTGGCAAGTATTCTCTCGCCTGTTTTGCTACTAAATAATTCTCTTATATCTTTACTGAACTGATCCATTAACCATTTGCTCCAATTCAGCAGCTTGAGTAGCCCCGGATAACTCTTGCTGCCCTTGATCTAACTGTTGCTGTTGTTGCTGTTGTTGCTGCCGCATTTGCCTTAACTCGCCTACCTGTTCGTCACCAAGCAAAATATCGGCTGGCGCTCCCAATCGGTCTGTTATTGTTCTGCCTGCTTTATCAACATCAACAATGTCCAGCACTTCCGGGTTAACTTGAGACAGTTGCATGATTCCTTCAATCGCTCTTTGAATGCCTGTTACTTCATCCATTTTTTGAGATCGCGCTAATGGCCCAACGTATTCAATATCAAGATCACCTCCCACTTCCTGTAAGATTTCTGGCATTGGTGGCAAAGCGTTACCACGCAACATTGCATAAAATGCACGTTCAACAATAGGGTTTAGAAACTCGGATTGTAGTCGCCCAAGTGTAGGCCCAAGCAAACGCTGCATTAGCTCATAGCGAACTTGCACCTCAGTTGCCGTCATTTGAGGCCCGTCATTTAGTTCTAGTTGATCTGAAAAGAAAATGCGCCTGACTGACGCGCGAACATCACCAAGCATCAAGGTGTCTGCATTCCAGTTGGTCGCATTTACTATCGGTTCTAAGTTATTCATGTCGCGCACATACGTTACTGTAGATGGACGCATATCTATTTTGCCAAGAATGCCGTTCTGCATGGCTTTGAGTGGTGGGTCTATACTCTTTTCCCACGCTTTCATAGCAAGCTTACGCGCCTCATTCAGAGTCTTAATGTCTGGTCGAGCAACCGCACCGGGGCCGAACCCGTAAATGTCCCCGGTAGTTTTTGACCAGCGAGGAACCATAAACGGCAATTCATAATAGCCAGACTCTTTGCATATCTTTTTGTCAGCAACACTAATGAAATAACAAGCCCACGGACGCTGGCTAGGTGGCGCTACCATTGCTGGCTCACCTTTGAGCTCACGCGGAAAAACAGCTTGAATGTAATCTAACTCTTTGTCCGGGTCAGTATCTAAAGCTTTCATTGCCTTTTCACCGCAATCTTTACCAAACTTTTGATAAGCCTGCCGCGCTGATAATGTAATCTTTCGGAATACTGTATCTATACGACCTTCCACAGACTCAGCAATAACAACCTCAGCTAAATGACACGCCCGGAAATTAAAGCCGTCAAAGTTTGCGTCCTTTGTTTTTACGTCAAATTGCAAAGTGGCTGTGCCAAAACCCACCATATCCTGATAAGCCTCGGCTACTTCTGTGGAGAAATTTGATTTGCCAAACTCTTGAAACATTCCTTTGCTGCACTTCTCAAGCCAATCTTTTGCTTCTTTATCTTCGTTGAGTTGATCTTCCCGGAACCGCAATCCAAACCATTTGGTTGAAGGGCTTGTAAGCGACCCATGAAGGGAGGCTGCTAATATTTGAAGTGCGTGTATGGCTGTGGAATCATAGACCTCAGCGGCCCTTTTAGTGCCTCTCACGCTCTTAGAGATAAAGCCTGCTTTGCTAGGCATTAAATAAATAGCCAGTTCTTCCCACAGTTGATCCCAATTTGACCTATCTGATTTTAATTTGTCGTATCTTTTTAATAGGGCGACAGGGGAAACAGTAGGGGATACGGCTTTATTTTTACTTTTATCGTCATTGTCTTCATACATTTAAACAATACTCATTTGTGATTTTTTGGTGTCTGCATCATCTAGTAAGCCAGCAAACCTAGTGCGTGTGCTATTCATTCGCATCAGTGACAGCCTACGTTTATAAAGTGATTTTAGTTCTTCTGGATCTTTAGTTTTTGCAATTGCTGCGTTAATCTCATCAATACCTCTTGGATCTACAGTATCGTCTGGTCTAGGATCGTAAATTGTGATGTTGTCCCTAATGTCTTCGGGAACTGTTGATGGAGTCACCACTGCTCCCTTACCTAAATCATTACCACCTGTCTTTGTTGCTACTGCAACACCATCAACAAAAGTGGTCGATGTTTTATCGCCTAAGCTAAGGCCAAACAGGCTAGGATCATAAGCGCGAGTGACTATTGACGGGCCACCTTCGTAATTGTAAGTTGTGTCTTGATTCTCTCCAAACAATCCGTATTTAGCTCCTACAGTTTTTGAAACGCCACCAACTATGATTCCAGATTTAGTTAAATCAGCTTTCTTTTCGGCAGTCATTGCAGGATCGTCAGTAGCGCCAAGCACAGCCATAGACCCAGTGACACGACTTAAATCATCACTGGCCCTGCGTTGCATATCTGGAGTAATAACTCGATCACCGCTATAGGCTTTCTTCATTCCGATAGCATCTTGCTCAGACTTTAATTCAGCTTGACTAGCTCCTCCAGCTAACCTAGCTGCAAAATAAGCTTGGTTGTAACTGACCTCATCATTACGATATTTGTCATTTTTAATTGCAGACAAAAGCATACTTGGCATACTTGAGTTTTTGTTGGATTCAACATTTTCTTGATACGTTGAATTGTCAAACTTGCCGTAATTTCTGGCTGCTAAGTTTGTAGGTGCTACGCTTTTTAAAGGCTTGGCTAATGATAATGGGGTGCTAGTAGCCGCTTTTTTTGAACTAGCTTTGTTCTGTCTAGCTGCCAGCGCTGGACTCATTTGCCCGTCACCTTGGCTGTAACTGTTGACTACACTAGGAGCAGGCGCTAAACCATCTCTAAGAACACCACCTTGGGGTTGAGTAATGTTAGTTGAAGCTAATGGCGTAGTTACTGCTTTAGATTTAGTTTTTGTCTTAGGCTTTCGTATAACAACATACGCTCCATCTTTATCGTACTTAGCATTGCCTAAACGTACTTGCTCACCCTGTTTTTTCTGGCGCTTATCATCACCGCCACCACCACCGCGAGTAGACTTTCGGTTTCTTGTTGTTGCTGCATTACCATATCCATCATCAATGCTTGGCATAATCACTACCCCTAATTTATATCCTTAAACTTTAAGGCACTGCTACGCGGTTATTAGCTTTAATTACGTCACTTAAAAATCCTGGCACTTATTCCCTTGTAACCGCAGTAAATAAGACCCGTAGTTAAACTAGCCTGTAGACCAAGTGCTTATAGGGTCTGTAGCGTTTCCTTGTCGGTGGCTGTTGTCGGTGGCTTGTCGGTGAAACTAAAGGCTTTATCTACTCCCCTCTACCTTAGATTAAAAATAAATGTACATTACTTATTGACACGTTAAGACTTAACGGATTAGAATAAACCATATCAAACGAAAACAGGAAATTATCATGGCTTTTGTAAGCAAAGAAGATAAAGCAAATTTAGCCCCGGGCATTAAAGCTGTACTAGCTAAGTACAAAGTTAAAGGCTCTATCAGTGTTCGCCATAACAGCACCCTCGTAGTTAAGGTAACTAAGGGTGAAATAGATTTTAGCGAATACATGATGAAGGGCGAATGGCCTAAAGATTACATTCAAGTTAATGAGTATTGGTTGCGCGAAAATTACACAGGTATAGCGTTTGAGTTTTTACAAGAAATGATTGCGGCAATGAAAGGCCCGGATTTCTTTGACCACTCTGATTCTATGACTGATTACTTTCATTTGAGCCACTACGTTGATTTAAACATTGGTACTTGGATTAAGCCTTACATCTTTACTGCCTAACCTTAACCGGGGCTACGGCCCCACGGAGCAAGATTATGATTACTACTACTTATTATAACTTTGAAGAAAAGGTATTTAACTCACCAGATGGTATGGGTATTTGGGGATGGACTAAGGCGCGTCAAAACGAAACTACTGATCGTGCTGAATGTGAAGCTAAAATGGCTAAGAAAAAAGCTAATTGGGATATTTATCTAACTCGTAAGTTAGCTAATGTCCATGATCAGGAAAGCATAGATCATGTTGCTGACTTACAGGCTAACTCAGAATTTCGCATAGTAGAAGAAGTTAAGACTTTTACCCACGTTTCAGAGTATTGCTACAGTGATGTACGCGCTTATGAAATTGTTAAAGTTATTAGCGATAAGACTATTGAAATTAGACAAATGGCTACTAAGCATGACATATCGCACTTGAATCAGTACGCTGGCGGCTTTTCTGCACACACTGAAAATCAGCACAATCAAAAAGTAACTTATGCAAGTGAACCTAATAACCCAGTTATTCGCATTAGACGCAAAAAGAACAATCCAGAAGCATGGACTTCTAACGGCTCTAGGTTTGGGCTTACTCAAGCACCTTATGCCTTTTACGATTACAACTTTTAATTAACTGATCGGGGCTACGGCCCCTTGGAGCATCACATGAAAGTTAAAATTGAATTTACTGTAGACGTTATACCAGAGAACATCCAGATTTATATAGATGAGGCTGGTTTTGATGAGACTGTCAGAGAATACGTTAAGAGTTTCTTTTCAACTCTTGAGCCGCTTCTTGATGATCAAATCGAAAATGCTATTGGTTTGCCAGCAATTAAAAACTATAACTAATAACGGGGCTTCGGCCCCAAGGAGCATCACATGAAAGACGCATACGGAATAACAGTAAACAGGTTTATTAGCACCACAACCAATGAGACTAACCTCATACACTGGGCTGAGATTGATGGCTGTACCTATGGTATATACGATACGTTTGAGGTAGCCACCTTGATGTATGACGATGGTACTAAATGTGACGACAGTATATCTGTTGCATATGGCGATAAACTGGTCGAAGGTATTAAGCAATTGCAGAAAAAGGAGGATGACGATGAGTAAAACAATTCTTAAACATCCGCTAGTCAGTGAGGTAAATCTCGGTGAGCCTTCAGGCATATTAGACTACAAGTGGGAGGTAGGTTTTATTGAAGGTTACAGATTGAAAGCTTATGACACCCACTGGAAAAATGTTCACAGCGTTAAAGATTGGAATGAGAATTACAAGAACTCAATAGAACGGTGTCCCGAAGATTGTCATTGTGGGAATGGCGAGAAGGGTTTGAGTTATAACTATAAGGAGGATATGGGAAATTGACATGTCTATCTAAAACCACCAGCCACATGAAGCCAGCCGTAAAAACGCTGGTTTTTTTGTGCCTGTTTATTTTTTCAACTATCAACCAACTATCATT
>Ga0308015_10000152_pt1 | contig 34684 bp, 29 predicted proteins | sample Neamet231_FD_203128 | JGI IMG/M metagenome (GOLD analysis project Ga0308015, IMG submission 203128) | Marine microbial communities from water near the shore, Antarctic Ocean - #231 | ecosystem: Environmental > Aquatic > Marine > Unclassified | place: Southern Ocean | collected 2014-07-28
GAATTACTGACAATGATCGAGAATCCAACAACTACAGAATGTGGTATTGGTATCCAAACCCTATGACACGAACGAACTACCCGACCTTATCAATTCGATAATGCTGCAGAATCCTAAGATCGGGTAGAGCTACATCAAAGCGATGCCTGTCAGCATTTCTATCTGCGCTCTATAATCGCCTTATCGACCATCTCGCTGAATATTTCTCGGAAGCCTCCGCCGTTAGACGGCGAAACCTGAGCCATAATAACAATCACTGTAGATTCTTTCGGGTCTATGAGAAAGCGCGTAGCCGCAGAACCATCCCACCAGATCGTTCCTTCGGAAACAGGAAAATTGTACTCCGCAGGATCCATCACCAGATTGAAGCCGCCCAGGGTCCAGCCGGAACCTAGCCAGTAGCCTCGATTACCGATGGGCATAGCTTGACCGGAAACGCCGTTCATATATATCAACGCGGCAGTCTCTTCTCTTAGAATAGTTCTGCCTTTGAATTTCCCATTGTCCAAAACCATCTGCGAAAAATTTAAAAAATCTGGTACGCTGGATAACAGTCCTACGCCACCTTCGATCAGCGTCGGTCGCGATGTCCATGGCACGGATTCTATTTTGTAAGGCTCCAATCGGCCATCAGCGGGCCGATAAAGTTCTGCCAACCGACCCGCATCGTCTCCTTCTGCCCAGAACATTGTGCTATCCATCTCTAGAGGGTCGAGAATATTCTCTTGTAAGTATTCTTCGAATGATTGTCCCGACCATACTTCTACTAACTTTCCTAATATGGTGGCATGAATGCCATAACGAAACTGCTTGCCCGGGTCTTGAAACAAGGGAATACGTGCGGCGTTAGATGTCATTTGATCTAATGTAATGTTCTTATCTCTTACGTTATTTTCCCTATACAATGCGGAACTACGACTACCCAAGCCCGATGTATGAGTAAGAAGATTGGCAACTGTTATATCACCGATGCGCGCCTTAGTTTGTGTAATATCAGTACTGGATGAATCCAATAATACTCGCTGACTCTCGAACTCGGGCAAGTACATTTTTATGGGATCATCTAATTGAAACTTACCATCCTCATATAACTTCAGAACGGCAGCGCTGGTGACTTCGCGGGCCATAGAATAGATTCGAAAAAGCGCGTCGTCTTGCATCGGTTTGCCAGTGTCGAGACTGAGCTTACCGAGTGATTCGAAATAGACTAACTTGCCATCTCTGGCGACTGCCGCAACGACGCCTGCCAATTCCCCATCATCGATGTGCTTTTGTAGGCGTGCAGTAGCCTCATTTAATGCCGAGGTAGACATACCCACCGATTCTGCTTGCACAACCTCTTGCGCATTGCTGAATTGAATCTGGCAGAACAATAAGCTGATAAGAAAAAATTTCATCCACGGCCTATTAGACATTCTTATTTCCAATTCTCTTATGATTATTTTAGCCCTGATTGAACTTCTTCGATCCAGCGATCTACCCTCGACTCCAACAAAGGCATCGGCAGAGCACCAGCGCCAAGCACTACATCGTGAAATGTTCTGATATCAAAATTATTTTTTAGCACCGACTCGGCATCTACGCGAAGTTCCTGAAACTTCATCATGCCGATCTTATAGGCTGTCGCCTGTCCTGGCCCAGTTATGTATCGCTGAATCTCAGAACGTATCGCACCCTGAGCCTGTGGAGAATTGTCGATAAAATATTGCACAGCACGCTTCTCGCCCCACTTTTGAGCATGAATACCAGTATCGACTACTAGGCGAATCGCTCTCCAGAGCTCGCCGCTCAGTCGCCCAAAATCTGAATAGGGATCTTCAAACGCGCCCATCTCTTTAGCAAGCCATTCCGCATACAGTCCCCAGCCTTCGGTGTAGGCGGTTGTGCGATACTGCGTGCGAAACCTAGGCACGCTGGTTAGCTCCTGTTGAATCGATATCTGCAAGTGATGCCCGGGGCTGCCTTCGTGATAGGCCACATCTTCGAGCTGAAATATCGGTAGTGTGGACATATCGGACATATGCGAATAAAACACCCCAGGCCGGGATCCGTCGGGTGTACCCGATGCGTAGTGCTGCGCGGCACCAGCTTGCTCTCTAAACGATTCCACGCGTCGCACCTCTAATTCTGCCTTCGGCAGACGACCAAAATAATCGGGCAACTTCAGCGTGATCGCATCGAGATATTCATTGTTCAGATCGAGATAATCCTCACGTCCCTCATCGGTGTTAGGAAAGTAGAAACGGTCATCCTCTCGCATGAAAACAAAGAAATCTTGAAGAGACCCTTCAAAGTCTACAGCGTTCTTTATCTCTTCCATAGATCGATGTAAGCGCTCAACTTCCGCCAAACCAATTTCATGAATTTCATCTGCGGTGAATGCAAGCGTAGTCATTTGAGCGAGGCGATAGTTATAATAATTTTCTCCATCGGGAAGCGCCCACACTCCCTGCGACACTTTGGATGCAAACGCTTTGTCTTGTTCCAACCAAGCGAGTATTTCCTGATAGGAAGACATCACTTCGCCCACTAAAATCTCCTGTGCCTGGGCTATGTATTCTTGAGCCTGATCGCTACTAATCAAATCAGTTTCAACTAGCGCCTCAATCTTGCCTTGAATATCGGTCCAAATTGGTGAATTCGGCGAGCTGTCATTCGTATTAAAAGGAACGCCAGAGGTAACTCTACCTATTTCAGCAATCGCGAAGTCATAGGCGAATGCCGGCTGTCGAATACCAGCATTTGATGCAGAGCGTGCACGGTCGAGCAACTCGCCAAAAACTCGATCAAGCTCTCCCAATCGAGACAAGTAAGCTTCTATATCTGGCGCATCATCGACGCGATGATAGTTAATTAGGAAATTCGGTAACGAAGCATGTGGACCTCCACGCCCAAATATATAGCCATGCTCCCTGAAAGGAACAGCCGCTTCGGCGCGATCTAAGGAATAGCTCCACATGTCATAGGATAGTTTGCCGTCCTCGTCAAGAAGTCCGTAATCGAAATCCGCTCGCATGGCGGCGACGCTTTGCCTGCGCCATGCAAGCTGTTCATCGGAACCGGCGACGCTGTAGTCATTCAAACTGTCGTAATCGGATTTATCACCCAAGCGCGTTTTGGTCTGCGGGCTGAATTCAAGCTGTTCGGAATATTGTTCATCGAACCAGTCGTTTAGACGCACAGTCTCTGTAGTTAGAGTATCGCTTTGAACTTCGATAACGTCACCGTTTGCAGTCTCTGCAATTGATTGCTGAGTTGGTTCTTGCTCACTACAGGCAGCAAGCATCAGAATGAGTGAAAGAAAAAATAGGTGCATGGTTAATCTCATAGGATTCATCCGTCTGTGGGGCAGTAGGAGAGTTTAAAGTTCTAGGCTCTAGAATTTAGAATGGACGTTAATGCTGAGTCTGGGTCTGAAGCTAATACTTTTATTATTGGTTGTCCAGCAACTGCTGCCAGGGATAGGCTCGGTCAGCTAGGGCTATAAAAAAGGGGTTCAGCAACTCTGGCTTGGAATTGTATCTTAACGGTCGGAACTGCAGATCTACGATTTCGCCGCCGGCTGCACAGAGAACGCCGTGAGCGGCTGCGGTATCCCATTCGCAGGTAGGGGCCATTCGGGGATAGATGTCCGCACTACCCTCAGCTAGAAGGCACATCTTTAGTGAACTGCCCATGTTCAATAGTGTCGCCTTTCCGAAATGATTCTCGATCTTCCCGATAAGTGCATCCAATTGCTCGCCTAGGTGACGCCGACTGGCGACGATACGAACACCTGTGTTTTCCTCCATGGGTCGGCTGGCGATCTGTTTCGCTTCGCTATCCGATTGATTCGAGTCCTGCTTCCAGGCTTTGAGACCGATACCGCCGAAGTAGCTAATCCCGGCGACTGGAACATGTACTACTCCCGCCACAGATTGACCATTCTCGATCAGTGCAATATTAACCGTGAATTCGCCGTTGCGATTGATAAATTCCTTAGTGCCGTCCAAAGGATCGATTAACCAGTAACGTTGCCAAGATTTTCTTAAACCATAGTCGATTGCGTCAGACTCTTCCGACAAGAGCGGAATATCAGGCGTAAGGCTGCTTAGCCGATCGACTATTAAAAAGTGGGCGCGCCGGTCGGCATCGGTAAGCGGGGAATCATCCAACTTCGTACTGACTTCGATTGCCTGCTCGGAATTGTAGACATCGAGAATTTCACGACCGGCTGCGATAGCTATCTCGTTTACGGCATTGAGTAGTTGCAGGTCGAGCATCGATGAACACACCCTTTCGAGGAAATTAAAACTACAAATAAGCTGCTGCAGCGCTGTGCTAGCACTGCTTCGTGTTTCGGCTGTATCATGTTGCATGAGCCACCAGTTCTTGCCAAGGCTTATTTTCAGGAGATAACAATGCCACCGTGGGCAGACATCGACACCATCATGTTCGACATGGATGGCACTCTATTGGACTTACACTTCGACAACTACTTTTGGCAGCAGCTAATCCCAAAGTGCTATAGCGACAAGCATGGCATGAGCCAAGCTGCCGCACTCGAGATCATTCGTTGCAAAAATGCTGAAGTAAGAGGCACCCTAGATTGGTATTGCCTCGATTACTGGAAGCAAGAATTGGAACTTGATATAGCAGGACTGAAGACAAGCGTTAAACATAAAATAAGTGTACGCCCAAACGTTGAAGAGCTATTGCAGAAACTAGAGCTTAGCGAAAAGCGAGTTTTACTGGTCACGAACGCACATCCTTCAAGCCTACTTATAAAGATGAAACACACGGGCATCTCGCATTACTTTGATCAATGCATAAGCTCACACACACTCAAGCAAGCAAAAGAGAATCCCGGTTTTTGGGGATCTCTGCAGAGCTTGGAAAAATACGACCCCGAACGCACAGTATTGTTCGATGATTCATTACCCGTACTGCGGCAGGCGCAGCGAGAGGGCATCAAACATCTGTACGGGATCGAAAAACCAGATAGTAAAAGACCTGCTGTGTTGATGGATGAATTTGTACAGATTGCTGACTTCTCGCAGATCATACCGTCCCAATCGAACGGCAACTCCCTGATGTAACCTGGAATTGAGTCAACAATGGCAAACAGCACAGCCTCAGAGAAAAATAACGATCTACGCCGACCGCGTCTAGACAAGTGGCTCTGGGCTGCGCGCTTCTATAAAACTCGTTCCGTGGCCAAGCAAGCGATAGATGGCGGCAAGGTGTACTGCGAGGGTGGTCGCTGCAAACCCGGTAAGGAAGTGGAAATTGGCATGGAGGTTCGCCTGCGTCAGGGCTTTGACGAGAAGACCGTGATCATCAAGGCATTATCGGAACAACGCCGCGGTGCACCTGAGGCGCAGTTGTTGTATGAGGAAACCGAAGAGAGTATTGAGACTCGGCTGGAACAGGCAGCACAGCGAAAGGCTCAGCCCAGCCTCGGGCCCTCTGCTGGCAAGCCAAACAAGAAAGATCGACGTCTCATTCATCGTTTTAAGCAGCGCTAGGGAAATACCCCACTGAAAGAATTACCCATATCATCCTGTCTAGGAACTATCTAGGGAACTACTATGTGGTGCTGCAGCTGTTTTCATATCACTAATTCCATTAGAAACTCCCGTTAGCACTGACTAATGATATTTGTCATAATGCAGCTCACCTGAAACGAGTCATCGCTCAAGTCGGGGCTAACGCATTATCAAGCCACTGCGCCGTACAGCAACTACACAACTAATGTGTATTTACAGACCTTCCAGGAGATACCTTGAGCCAAGAATTCAATGAGTGCCTGAAACGCTACAAGCTTCCCGAATTTGACGCGGCATGGGGGGAAATTCATCGAGGAATCGAGAAGGAGAGTCTGCGGGTATCTGCCGATGGCCATATTTCACTCTCAAGCCATCCTCAGGCACTGGGCTCTAGCCTAACTAACCCCTTTATTACCACCGACTTCAGTGAATCTTTGCTCGAATTCATCACACCTGTCTATAGCGATATTGACGAATGCATGAAGACGATGGAAGACATACATCGCTTTACTCTACAGAATCTCGAGAATGACGAGATGTTGTGGGTGGCGAGTATGCCCTGCCCGCTAGACGCCTCGGAAGACATCCCGATAGCACAATACGGCTCCTCGAATGTCGGCAAACTAAAGACTCTCTACCGCCATGGGCTGAGCAATCGCTATGGCCGGTTGATGCAGATTATCTCGGGCATCCACTACAATTTTTCCATGCCCGAATCGTTTTGGCAACCCTACGCAGATTCCTGTGGATTCAAAGGCGATCTAAAAGATTTCAAGACAGAAAAATATCTGCACCTCATTCGAAATTTTCACCGTTATTCTTGGTTGCTTATCTATCTATTTGGCGCCTCACCCGCAGCCTGCAAGTGTTTTGCAACCGATCGTGAGCATGGCCTGGAACAGCTCGATGACTACACCTTGTATATGCCGGATGCGACCTGTCTACGGATGGGCAATTTGGGATACAAGAGCGAGGCACAGAAGTCACTATTCGTTTGCTACAACGATCTAGATTCCTATGTGGACTGCCTACGCGAGGCAATGAATACGCCCTATCCCGAATACGAAGCTATGGGTCAGAGCATCGACGGCGAGTATCTGCAGCTCAACACGAACCTGCTGCAACTCGAGAACGAATTCTACAGCACCATCAGGCCGAAACGCGTGGTTAAGAGTGGTCAGCGACCATCGGAAGCGCTAACCCAAGACGGTATCGAATATATCGAAGTTAGAGCGCTAGACCTGAACCCCTATCTCCCCTTCGGAATCGATTCGGAGCAGATTCACTTCCTTGACAGTTTTTTACTGCACTGCCTATTGAGTGAGAGCCCTGAATGTCATAAGCAGGAATTCTTCGAGGTGGCGGGCAATCTTGCCAATGTAGTTGAACACGGTCGCGACCCTGAACTCTCTCTCAACCTAGAAGGAGAGCCAAAGAAAATGCGTAACTGGGGCAGCGAGATTTTGGCAGAGGTCGATAATGCCGCTTCATTGTTAGACCACATTCATGGCAGCACGAATTATTCGAGCAGCTTGGCCGCACAATCTGCCAAGATAGCCGACCCGGATCTCACTCCCTCAGGCAGAATTCTGAAAGATATGAAGGAAGGCGGCTTATCCTTTTTCGAATTCTCCGTGCAGCAATCACGCAAGCATCGAGACGATCTACAAGACAATGGCCTGAGTGAGGCCACCGTGAAGATGATGGCCGAAACAGCAGCACAGTCCCTCAAAGATCAGGCAGACATAGAGAGCTTAGACACAGAAGGTTTCGACGAATACCTGAAGAATTGGAACGATGCATAGCGGTTCTTGCCGCAAAACGGATATGCTAAACTCCTGCGCACCAGTAAGGGTGCACGAAGCCCCGATTACATAACAGACACATGACAGAACAAGATAGAAAATTAGGAGCAGTCGATGGGCCTGGCAATTCCCAACAATAGAATAATCAATATTGGTGTTTTCCTAGCGACCGTGACCACTATCGGTATTGCGCTGTACCTGGAACACGTGATGCTATTTTCGCCCTGCGGCCTATGCATCACACAGCGCGTCTTCTTTATTCTCTGCGGGCTGGTATGTCTGGCGTCTGCGATTCACAACCCTACCGCGGATGGGCAGAAGATATATGCCTTCGCCGCGGCTGCGATGTGCATCTTCGGTAGCTATTTTGCTGGAAGGCAAATTTGGTTACAACACCTGCCCGAAGACTTAGTACCCGCCTGCGGCCCCGGCTTCACTTATATTCGCGACAACTTCCCGTTCATGCAGCTGCTAGACTTCCTGCTAGTAGGCGACGGCAACTGTGCGGAAGTTCAGTTTCGATTCCTTGGCATCTTCTCGATCGCCGAGATGTCCATGATCGCCTTCATCGGCCTATTTAGTGTTTGCCTATACACGGCATTCCGCAAGCAATTAGCCGATTAACCACGGCGCCAAGCAAAGAACTTCTCTAAATACGGAAAATACTTTACCGGGAGGCGCTCACTGCGCCAGGCGTTGGCAGCAAATTTGTTCGCCTCCAATAGAGTCGGATAGATATGCGTCACTGCCGAAATTTTCTTCAATCCCATACCGTGGGTCATGGCGAAAACAAACTCTCCAATCACCTCACCTGCGTGATGCCCAACGATAGTTACCCCGAGAATTTTGTCCTTGCCTGGCACTGTGAGAATCTTGATGAAGCCATGAGCCTCTCCATCTGCTAGCGAGCGATCGTGGTGTTCCATCTCATAGCGAGTGAGCTCATAGGCAATATTTTGCTCGATAGCTTCCGTCTCGCTGAGTCCAACTCTCGCGACTTCGGGATCGGTAAACGTTGCCCAAGGCACTACATTGTAATTGGTCTTCGAGCGCCAGAGCCCACCCAGCATGGCATTCAATGAGGCGAACCAGGCTTGAAATGATGCCATATGGGTAAACTGATAGGGGCCCGCCACATCGCCGCAGGCAAAGATGTTTGGCAGCCTAGTTTGCAAGTATTCGTTGACCTCTATCGTCCCTTGCTTGGTAAGCGCTAGGTCCAAATTTTCTAGGCCGAAGCCTACCACGTTTGCCTCGCGACCAATCGCCAACAACACCTTGTCGAATTCGACTCTAACGGTCTCTCCGATGTTGTCTGCTTCCATGTAGTCGCCGCTATCGCCGGAACCAAACTTCAATAGTTTATGACCGGTGAGAAGTTGAATGCCCTGATCTCTAAAAGCCTTCGAAACTATCTCGGACACTTCTTCGTCCTCACGCGGCATGATGCGATCAGCCATATCTACCTGTGTTACTTCTGCGCCAAGATTACTAAATGCCTGCGCCAATTCACAACCGATCGGTCCGCCACCCACGACTAGCAATCTCTTCGGCAACTCATCCAGTGACCACACGGAATCAGAGGTGAGGTAGTTGATTTCATTCAGGCCAGGAATCGGCGGAACAAATGGTCGCGCACCCGTGGCGATAATTATTGAGCGGGTAGTGATAGTTCTGTCGTTCACCTTCACGGAATACGGGGATTCGATTACAGCATCGCCTAATTCAACTTCGACACCCAAGGATGTGAAGCGCTCTATAGAATCATGGGGTTCTATAGTTTTGATCACGCCTTGCACGCGCGCCATCACTGCAGAGAAGTCTACTTTACCCTGCGCTCCATCGATTCCAAATTCTTTCGCACGTCTTATATAGGCCATGATGCGACCACTGCGAATAATCGCTTTGCTGGGAACACAGCCCGTGTTTAAGCAGTCGCCTCCCATCTTATGCTGCTCGATAAGAATCACTTTCGCTTTCGCCCCTGCAGTAATCAGAGAAGCTACAAGGCCTGCCGACCCCGCGCCTATCACTACGACGTTGGCATCAAATTGTTTTGGTTTCTTATATTTCTTCAGAGCCTTATTGCGTTGCATGACATTGAGAATCAATTTGGCGATGAGAGGAAAGATACCAAGCAAAACGAGTGAAAATAGTACTGGCGCACTCACCAAACCGGAGAGCGAAGTGATCTGCGACAGCTCTGAACCAGCATTCAGATATACAACCGTGCTTGTGAGCATGCCGATCTGACTTACAATATAGAACGAGGTCGTACGAATGGCAGTTAATCCCATCAAGAGATTAACTACGAAGAAGGGAAACAGTGGAACCATGCGAATAGTGAAAAGATAAAAGCTACCATCTCGCTCGATACCTTTGTTTAAAGGGCCAAGATAGTCTCCGAATTTTTCCCCCACCCAATCTCTAAGCAAATATCGAGATACTAGGAATGCCATCGTAGCGCCGATGCTGCTGGCGAACGACACCAACACTGTCCCCCAAAAAACTCCAAATATAGCGCCGCCCAATAGCGTGATCATTATAGCGCCGGGAATGGATAAAGATGTGGCTAATACATAGCCTATAAAGTAGATAAGTGCCGTTTGCGCAAAGTTTTCATTCTTATAGTCTTGAATGCTCGACAGCTGAGATTGTGCGTATTCAAGAGTTAGGTACTGCCCTAAATCCAGAGTGATGTAGCTAACTACAGCGAGCAACAGTAGAACGACTAGCGTAGATTTTGTCTTGTTCACAGATTAGGCCTTCGATTTCATTTACAGGTCGAATATCTTCCGTGGAAGGACGCAGCCCGATTTCTGGCATATAATCCTTGCCAACAATTATACTTGCCAACAGTGATCGGTATGCTATAACCCTTTGCGTTGCATTGGGAGAAAAAATTAGTTTCGCCATTACAGCAGAGACTCAAAGCATTTAATACGCAGCAACCATTATTAACACTACCTAAGGCTCATCAAATCGTGTCCAATTTTGACTTCAGTCGAAAATACCCCGCAAGCCGTATGCGACGCATGCGTCGCGACGAGTTTAGCCGCCGTCTCATGCGCGAGACTCGATTGAGCACAGATGATCTGATATTTCCGGTTTTTATTGTCGAAGGGAAGAATCAGCGTCAGGCTATCGGATCTATGCCGGGTATATTCAGGCTGAGCATAGATGAATTACTAGTCGAGGCAGCCGAGCTAGTAGAGTTAGATATCCCCGCGGTCACACTGTTCCCATCTCTAGGTGACTCAGCCAAGAGCCTCGATGGCAAAGAGGCCTATAATAGCGACGGCCTGGTACAGCGTGCAATTCGAGCATTAAAGGAGAGCTTCCCACAACTCGGCGTAATTACCGACGTTGCCTTGGACCCCTATACGACTCATGGTCAAGACGGCATCATCGATGCCGGCGGTTATGTGCTCAACGACGAGACCGTCGAAGTACTCAAACAGCAGGCGCTCTCACACTCCGTGGCAGGTGCCGATATAGTCGCTCCCTCGGACATGATGGATGGACGCGTTGCTGCGATTCGCAGCATTCTCGAAGAAAATGAGCAGATCTACACCCGAATTCTCGCCTATTCCGCCAAATACGCCTCCAGCTACTATGGCCCATTCCGTGATGCCGTAGGATCAAGCGACAATCTGGGTGGAGGCAACAAATACAGCTATCAGATGGATATCGCTAACAGCGATGAGGCCCTGCAAGAGGTGGCACTGGACCTAGCGGAGGGCGCCGATATGGTTATGGTGAAGCCAGGCATGCCGTATCTGGACATCGTAAGCCGAGTGAAGCGCGAATTCGGCGCACCAACCTTCGTCTATCAGGTAAGCGGAGAGTATTCTATGCATATGGCAGCAGCACAAAATGGCTGGTTAGATGAAGAGGCAGTGGCCATGGAATCCTTAATCGCCATCAAACGCGCAGGCGCAGATGCGATTCTTACTTATTTCGCGAAAACTGCAGCCCGCCTACTAAAGGATTAAACTATCTGACGAGCAATTGGCAGGAAAATCGAGATGCCACTTGAAACCTGAATTTTTGGCCTTATCATAGGCATCACCCGAGCATGTAATCGAGCACTTCTTATCTAGCAGCTCCTCATTTATGACTTTGAATACTCAAATAGCTTAATACAAGGAAATCTCTTATGAGCGACAATATCGTTCACACTTCTGACAGCAGTTTCGAAGCTGACGTACTTCAAGCCGAAGGCCCCGTCCTAGTTGATTTCTGGGCGGAGTGGTGTGGCCCCTGCAAGATGATTGCGCCCATACTCGAAGAAATAGCAGGCGAATACGACGGTAAACTGAAGATTTGCAAGATGGATGTCGATGCCAACGTCGAAACTGCTCCAAAATACGGCGTAAGAGGTATTCCTACCCTAATCGTTTTCAACAACGGCGACGTAGCCGGCACCAAGGTTGGCGCATTGTCTAAATCACAGCTTTCCGCTTTTATTGACAGCGTGATTTAAATTGCGTTTAATGTCGCATCTTGAATATCTCGAGATGCCACGGGATGCGAGCAAGTCGATTCGATTCAACCTAGCAGTGATCGATCAGACTACCAAACAAACCAAATTCCCTGACTTTTTATTGTGACTCGCCAGATGCTAGTCCGATATCTTGAATCAAAATTAAACGAATTTAAAAACCCACCTTCCTCTATCGACTAGTATTTACAGGTGGACATAATGAAAAAGTAGGTCTATATTGCGGAAAAGTTGAAGCTGAAAACAAAGCGTTGACCATTAAAATAGCCAAAGAGCTACAGTCAACAAATTAACTACCGATATAAAACGCAAGTGATGCAACCAACATTAACTACAAATGACCTTTAGAACGGTCAATCGTTAGCAGCATAAAACAACAATCTCCGCGTTACACTCAATCCAAAACATAAACCCAAATCCTTAGCGAAACTTCTAACTAATACTACTTTATCTATGACACTTAAATGTGCGTGCCAATAATAATTTGGTCAGCCCTACTGCACCTGACATAAATCAACTACTCCAAAACTCCTGAACTCCTAACCTCACAAGAAGATCCAAATACATGAACCTAACCGAATTAAAGCAAAAGCCAATCGCCGAACTTCTAGCTACTGCCCACGAAATGGGATTGGACAATGTTTCGAGAACACGCAAGCAAGACATCATATTCGTGTTACTCAAGAAGCATGCGAAGAGCGGCGAAGATATTAGTGGCGATGGGGTGTTGGAAATATTACAGGATGGGTTCGGTTTCCTGCGCTCGGCAGACTCTTCGTATCTGGCGGGGCCGGATGATATCTACGTTTCACCTAGTCAGATAAGACGCTTTAATCTTCGTACAGGCGACACTGTCGCAGGAAAAATTAGACCGCCGAAAGACGGCGAACGCTATTTTGCACTACTAAAAATTCACGAGATTAACTTCAGCAGTCCCGAAGAATCCAAGAACAAGATCCTTTTCGAAAACCTAACTCCCCTATTCCCAGACGACAGACTAACTCTCGAGACCGGCAATGGCAGCACGGAAGACCTTAGCGCCCGAGTCATCGACTTGGCTGCACCCATCGGCAAAGGACAGCGCGGCCTCATCGTTTCGCCACCGAAGGCAGGTAAGACCTTAATCCTGCAGAACATGGCGCAGTCCATTGCTAGGAATAATCCTGAATGCAGACTCATCGTTCTTCTAATCGACGAACGGCCGGAGGAAGTAACAGAGATGCAGCGCTCGGTGCGCGGCGAAGTTGTAGCCAGCACATTCGATGAGCCACCTGCGCGGCACGTACAAGTGGCAGAGATGGTGATTGAGAAGGCGAAGCGCTTGGTCGAGCACAAGGAAGACGTGATCATCTTATTGGATTCGATTACGCGTCTTGCCAGAGCCTACAACACAATCATCCCATCCTCCGGAAAGGTATTAACCGGTGGTGTCGATGCGCATGCACTGGAACGCCCGAAACGATTTTTCGGTGCAGCAAGAAATTTGGAAGAAGGCGGGAGCCTCACTATCATCGCTACCGCGTTGGTCGAGACTGGCTCGAAGATGGACGAAGTCATCTACGAAGAATTTAAGGGCACGGGTAATATGGAGTTGCATCTCGATCGAAAGATCGCAGAGAAGAGAGTCTACCCTGCTATCAACGTGCGCAAATCTGGCACGCGTCGTGAAGAATTGCTAACCTCCGAAGAAGAACTGCAACGCATGTGGATCCTGCGCAAGCTGCTTACCTCGATGGAAGATGTGCAGGCGACCGAATTCATTATCGACAAACTGAAAGAGACGAAGACTAACGAAGATTTCTTCAATTCGATGAAGCGCAAGTAAGTCATCCTTTCTGTTTTCTTGGAATTAATCTGTTAGCGAGTTAAACGGCCAGCCATGTCATTTAGAGATTTGCGCGACTTCATAGAGCTTCTTGAGAAAGAGGGTGAGCTCAAGCGAATACAGATAGAAGTCGATCCTTATCTAGAAGTTACCGAGATAAGCGATCGTACGCTACGCAGCAACGGCCCTGCCCTACTCTTTGAAAACCTCAAAGGCTCGAAGATCCCGATGCTTACCAATCTATTTGGCAACACTCGGCGCATCGCTCTGGCCATGGGACAGGAAGACTTAGAGGGCCTTAGAGACGTAGGTAAATTATTAGCCTTCCTTAAAGAACCCGAACCGCCAAAGGGGTGGAAACACCTTTGGGAGACACTGCCGAGCTACAAGAGCGTGCTTAACATGCCCGCCAGTGTTCGCAAGTCCGCGCCCTGCCAGGAAGTAATCATCACTGGTGATGACATCGACCTGAACTTCTTACCCATTCAGACATGTTGGCCGGGAGATGTTGGCCCTCTCGTTACGTGGCCGTTAGTTATTACGAAAGGCCCCGAGAAAGAACGACAGAACCTCGGCATCTATCGTATGCAGTTGGCAGGCCCCAATAAACTTATTATGCGCTGGCTCTCGCATCGTGGCGGCGCCCTCGATTTTCGCGAGTGGCAACAGGCGCATCCAGGCGAGGCCTTCCCCATATCCATCGCTATCGGTGCCGACCCAGCTACTATCTTGGCAACTGTTACTCCCGTGCCCGACACCTTGTCTGAATATGCCTTCGCCGGCTTACTGCGCGGCAGCAAGACCGAAGTCGTGAAATCGCTAACCAATGACTTGCAAGTGCCAGCCAGTGCGGAATTCGTCTTAGAGGGCGTGATCGAACCTGGCGAAATGGCCGACGAGGGGCCGTATGGCGACCATACTGGCTACTATAACGAGGTCGAAAAATTCCCAGTGTTCACGGTGACTTGTATCACTCATCGCAAAGATCCAATCTATCACAGCACCTATACAGGCCGACCGCCAGATGAGCCTGCGATGCTAGGCGTGGCATTGAATGAAGTCTTCGTGCCGCTTCTACAAAAACAATTTCCAGAGATCGTCGATTTCTATCTGCCTCCAGAAGGCTGCTCTTACCGACTTGCGATAGTTAGCATGAAAAAACAGTATCCAGGCCATGCCAAGAGAGTGATGATGGGCGTGTGGTCATTCCTGCGTCAGTTCATGTATACCAAGTTTGTTATCGTGGTCGACGACGATGTAAATATTCGAAGCTGGGATGATGTGATTTGGGCGGTAACTACTCGCATGGATCCCATTCGCGATACGGTGCTCATTGACAACACACCGATAGACTACCTAGATTTTGCATCTCCTGTATCGGGTCTTGGCTCGAAGATGGGCATGGATGCAACGAATAAGATGATCGGAGAAACAACTCGTAAATGGGGCGACACTATCGCCATGAGCGATGAGGTGAAGGCTCGAGTCGATCAAATGTGGCAAGAGCTCGGCATCAACAGCAACGAGAGTTAGACCTATTATTACTCGGTCTGGGCATTCCGACTACACAGTCACATAAGCTAAGTGCTGTTTTTTCAAAAATAGAATCTCACAGAGTGCTTGAGCGGATCGAGGTGTTAGTGACCAACTATAAAAACCGCACTTCTTTGACTACAACGGCTATTCTGGTTTGCAGCATCGCATTCCTTGTCACGGTATTTCTCTAGAACAGAACGGATATCGTGTCCATTTTCACCGCTGCTTCTTACTCCGGGCTCGTCGCGGGATTTCGAGTCTTAGTGATGCTCAGCGACATGCTGACCTGGCCTGGCCTGGTTATATGCTAACTAAAATCAGTGGCAGGGTTGGCGGGAAGCAAGACGCTCAGTAGAATATGTCTACCGCCTTGATGGAAACCATCTAACGTGTAAACCATCAAGACTGCAAACCATCGGGAATGCAAACTCCTCAGGAATCCTGAAACATGAGAAAGACACTGTCACGACACCTAGCCTTAGGCTCTCTATTGATGCTCGTTCTATCTTCGACTCAATTCAGTCTCGCCCAAGAAGAAGACATCACCCTCGAAGACACGAATTGGCAGCTGTTAAACATGAAAGTATTGGGCGGCTTCCTGTTCACGCCGGACGACCCAAGCCAATATCGATTGAATTTCCGATCTGAGAATAGACTCACCGGCACATCAGACTGCAACACCATCACCGGTTCCTATTTTCAGGAGAGTACTGGTTTTCGGTTCGATCCTTTCATCTCTACACGTAAACTCTGCCCACCGGGCTCGCTTCATAACAACCTAGTCTTGATCCTAAAAGATGTAAACGTGATCGAGTTTCGTGGCGGGAAGATGTACATGACAAATGGGTATAACGGAGTGGAATTAGAATTCGAGAAGCGCGGATTCTAATTTGAACTAAGCATTTAGATCTACCCCTATATTTTCTAGGCTTTATCTAGGACTTTCGGCATTGGAAGGTTGGGTAGCTCAGCACCAACTCCTTGAACAAACTTCTCCTGATGTTCATAGGAGAGCTTCTCTTCGCCTAGAAATTTCAATAATCGCGCAAGCTCGCCATGAGCCTCCGCAGTAGACGAAATTTCAATACTAGTATCGAAATACTCTCTCGCCTTTCCCCAGAGTTCGTTGCGCATCGCTAATCGCCCCAGCGCAACTAATAGCCTCGCGTTTCCCGGCCTTTTCTGAATCCAGCTCTCTGCTATTAACAGCTGCTGATGCGGCGTGCCAAAGTCCAACTCACCGTAGCGCTTAATGAGTTCGTCACTCCAATTCTTATTCAGAGCAACTTCTATAGCCTTACCTGCCTGTTCTTTCTGATCTAGCTTAAACAGTATATCGGCGTAGTGTTTAACGATTTTCTCATCCTGCTTGTAAGAGGCGGTGCCTTTCTTCCAGGCCTTCTCTAACTGCGCGCTGATCTCCACATCGCTGAAGTCCACTCTTCGACTGCTTATCCGGTATAAATTTTCCATGAAGATTCTAACGCGAATTTGCTCCGCCTCCAGGCCATCGACTACACTATTTTTCTCAAGAGCCGGCAACAAATTTTCTAGTTGCTCCCAATCGTTGAGCTTCAGATAGACGTCTTTCAGAAGTTGTAGCAGAGACGCGTCGTTCAGTGAGCTGGTCTTCATCTGCTGTAATACGGCCACGCATTGTTCCAGTTGATTAGACTTGAACAAGAGCTGCGCTTTAAGTGAGTTGATAGTAGAACGTGCAGCCGGGTACTTATTTTTGGCAGTCTCCAGACAATTCATCCCAGCCTCTTTATTCCCTTGCTGATATGCTGCGTAGGCCGCGGCGAGATAATTGACGATACTCGCATCGGAATCTTTCATACCCTTCTTAAGGAGATTGTAGCTAGATTCCCAATTGCCGCGAGTGAAATACAGCAGACCCTCGATCGTCTTGCTCCTACTTTTAGCTCTCAAGTGCTCTTTATAGTTTCTCCCGAAACGAATAAGGTTCCAGGGATTAATCCAGTGAAACACAATAAGAATAAGTTTAATGACAAGATAGAGAACGGTTACGGCAACGAGCAGAGCAAACAGGCTGGTCTCAAAAGTAGTGCTGCCAAAAGCAATTAACAGATAGCCGGGGTCGCCTGGGAATCCAAGATAGAGACTGACTAGAAGCGCCAAAACGATCGCGAGAAGGCTAAAGAGGTATAACTTGACCATAGACTAATCTACCGCTCGCTTGCTGCGAGTTGATTGATCAATGACAGGGACTGACTCAAAGCGGGCAATAGTGGGTCGATGTCGATTGCGAGAAGTTGATTTATCTCACTCGTCAACGCTTGCCCTTGTACTGAATTAGTAACGGCATAGCGTTGAAACCAATCCTGACTCTTCGCCATGGCCTGCTGATACAAGCTGTTGTCGCGCATCAACAGAGCGAGCTGTGCCTGTTCGAGCATAAGCCGTAGATTCTGTTTAATAAGATCGTCCTGCCCGGGAGCCAGCATAGCTTCCGGCGTTTCCTCCCATTCGCGCCAGACAAATATCGAGCCTAGAAATTCGAAGCTGGAATCTAGGAAGCTGTTCACATCGCTACCTAGTTGCAGCGGTTGCGATTCAGTATTTCGCCGATTCTCAAATTCTATGCGTATGCTATTGAGAAGATCGATGTTCTCCATTTCTGCGAGTAGGCTGTCCAAGCGCAGATAGATGCCTTCACGATCCAGAACCTCTATATTTCTTAGTGTTTGTAGATCGATTGCGATCGCCTGCCGGACAGCAAATACACTCGAACTGCCAGAATCCACCAACGCCTGATCTGCAATCTCTAATTGGGAGATCGCGGTAACCACGTCGCCCTCTAACCTTAACTTCTGATTGGCTAGTCCAACTAGATATTGCCCCTCGAGAATTTTCCAGGCTCGATCTGTCGTATTGTTCGTCAACAACTGTGCGGCTTGAAGATCCCCAAGCTGTGACGTGAGACTATCGATTTCCTCAGATAGTGCCGATTCCAGCTCCCGCACAGAAGAGTCATCGAATTCGATTGGCTCAGGAGCGGCAAGTTGCGCCTGCTCGATCTGTGCCAATTGGGCGCCCTGTGTAGCTATATTCTGATTCAGCTGCTGGTTTTCAAGCTTGAGCTCGGCCAACTTCGATTGCAGGGAAGTTTGTTGATACGCGAGGAACAATACCCCGGCCACGATGGGTAACAGGAAAATGGTAACTACAGTAAACCGCCGCCTTGCCGTCTGCTGCTTTCGAGTCGATCGGCTACCGGCCTTGGACGCATTGCTCTTGGATATCTCGTCCAAAATTTTAGGTGTTTCTGACTGCTCTGTCACTGAACTGCCTTCTAAGTCGTGAGCTTGAGTATAGCTTACTCTTCATTAATGCCGAGTTCACCCAGCGCGCGTACAAAACTTAGCGGATCGGCGCCGCTGGCGTTGTGCACGTGCTGATATCCAGCCTTTTCCGCCTGTCGTCCAACTCTTTGGGAGGGGACCAATAGGCTCAATTGCTGTAACTTCTTTCTATTATCGGCCAATAGATGTGTCAGTCTATCCAGTGATTCACCGCTGCTAACAGTTAGTACATTGACACCGGCTTCGCGCAATCTATTGCAGAAGTCTGCGCTCGTGTAATCTACTGAAGCACGGCTGTAGGCCTCAAGATAATCCACAATGGCACCGCGCTCGCGCAGCGTATCGGCCAATAGTTCTCGACCTCCCTGTCCGCGAACAATACCAATCTTCTTCTCGCTAAGCTCCTGCAGTTGAGGCAGGCGCAGTATGTCTTCACTGGTCATACCACTACATGGCTGAATTACTTCGCAGGCGAGTCGCTCCGAAGCAGCCTCCGCCGTCGTGGGCCCAACAGCGATTACATCGACACCAAGGGGAAACTGTGGCCAATAATTATTAATGACCTCTCCGCCAAAGCTCACAGCATTGTTGCTAACAAAAATTAGAGACTGGTAACTGTCTAGCTGCAGGACTTTATCTTTTAGATCTTGAATGGCTTGTGCATCATTCAGAGCGTTGATCTCGATTAGGGGAAGCGACAGAACCTTAGCTCCGTCAGACTCAATTGCCCGCCTCAAACTGTCTACCTGATTCGAGGGGCGGGTAATTAGAACAGTAAGTCCAGATAGAGAATTAGGGTTTATCAATTATGCCTGCTCTTAACTATCTATTAACCTTCTATTAACCTTCTATTGATCTCGCACGGCGTTGAGTATTTCTTCCGCTCCCTGAGACAAAAGATCTTCGGCAACAGTAAGGCCTAGTTGTTCTGCATGATGGCGGTCGCCGCGAATCTCGCTGCGAATTATCTGCGTCCCTTCCAAGTTTCCAACTAAGGCACGCAGATGCAACTCCTCGCCATAGAGCTCGGCGAAGCTCGCTATCGGCACCTGGCAGCCGCCCTGCAGGCGTGCATTCACTGCCCGCTCGGCAACTACCCTACACGCGGTATCCGCATGATGAAGACAGTCGAGCAATTGCAGTGTTTCAATATCTTGAGTACGACACTCGATGCCTACCGCTCCCTGACCACCTGCAGGAAGGGAGTCTTCGAAAGAAATTCTCTCGCAGATACGCCCTTCCAGCTCCAAGCGTTTTAAACCAGCTGCCGCAAGAATGATCGCGTCATATCCACCAGCATCTAACTTCAACAGCCGTGTTCCCACATTGCCACGCAAATCGACTATCTTTAAGTCCGGACGTAGTTCCCGCAGCTGACACTGGCGGCGAAAACTCGAAGTGCCCATCGTTGCCCCCTGAGGCAGGTCAGTCATTTTTCCATAGTGGTTAGAGACAAAGGCATCGGCGGGGTCTTCGCGTTCGCAGATGACCGCCAAACCAAGTCCTTCAGGAAATTCCATCGGCACGTCCTTCATCGAATGCACCGCAATATCTGCCCTGTCTTCCAACATCGCATGTTCTAGCTCTTTAACGAAGAGGCCCTTGCCCCCCACCTTGGCCAATGGTGTATCCAGAATCTTGTCGCCGCGAGTACTCATGGCGAGCAATTCAACATTCAGGTCGCTGTGGGTCTTTTCCAATACCGTCTTTACGTAGTGGGCCTGCCATAGGGCGAGAGGACTTTTACGAGTAGCAATTCGAAGCGTTTTAGCTGGCATGGTGTACGCTCTTTATCTTTTATTTCATGACGGAGTGAGGGCCATTTTACGGTATATGTTGTGATTTGTCCGAATTTGCTGCTGTTGCGAGGAGTTTCAACTGGGTTCACGCTTTTGTCGATCCTGCTATAATGCTGCCCCTGTTTAGCCAGTTAAGTAAGTAGAGTTCGACCACAACTGTTATAGGCCTAATTCGAGACATTCCATGAGTAGACAACTAATTTCCAGCGATTCAGAATTTGAGAGTAAGATTGGCTACTCCCGAGCAGTAGTTGAGGATGATTTTGTGTTCGTGTCTGGAACGACTGGGTACGACTACACGACAATGACGATTTCCGAGAATGTCATCGAACAGGCGGACCAGTGCCTGAAAAATATTGAACAAGTTCTGAAATCGGCAGGTAGTGATTTATCCGGGATCGTTCGCATACGCTATATACTGCCGAACAAGGCTGATTTCGAACCCTGCTGGCCGGTATTTCAGAAGCACCTCGGCTGCGTCCTCCCTGCTGCAACTATGTTTGAAGCTGGCTTACTCGATGAGAAGATGAAGATCGAGATAGAAGTAACAGCGAAACTATCAGCAGACGAATAGACCGTACTAGCTAGTGCACAATGTGCATTGCCCACAAACTTACAACGTGAAACCAAGCAATGAGCAACAACAAGGATCAGAACAAACTTTGGGGCGGCAGATTTGCTGAAGCCACAGATGCCTTCGTACAACGATTTACCGCCTCGATAGATTTTGACCGTCGCTTGTTCCAGCAAGATATCGACGGCTCCGTCGCCCACGCTAAGATGCTAGCCAAGGCGGGGATTTTGACGGTGGACGACGTATCGCAAATCCTCGATGGATTAGAATCGATTCGACAGGACATTATTGACGACAAGTTTGAATGGTCTATCGCGTTAGAAGATGTTCATATGAACATCGAAGCAGCACTAACCTCGCGCATCGGCGACGTGGGCAAGAAACTGCATACGGGTCGTTCGCGAAATGATCAGGTCGCTACTGATATTCGACTGTACGTGCGCGGCGAGATCGATCTGATTGCGAAATTGATTACGAAACTTCAATCGGCCCTTATCAAAGTCGCCGAGACAGAAGCAAGCACGATCATGCCTGGCTTCACCCATCTTCAGACTGCACAACCAATTAGCTTCGGCCACCATATGATGGCTTGGTATGAGATGCTAGATAGAGATTATGATCGACTGCTAGATTGTCGAAAAAGAGTAAACCTGTCACCTTTAGGTGCGGCAGCCTTAGCAGGAACTACGTATCCTATCGATAGAAATTTTACAGCTGAGCAGCTTGGTTTCGATGCGCCAACTAGAAACTCCTTAGACTCCGTTAGCGATCGAGACTTCGCTATCGAACTAGCGTCCTTCGCAAGCATACTAATGATGCATCTCTCTCGCTTCTCCGAGGAGCTCGTACTATGGACCTCGGCACAATTCAATTTCATCGACCTGCCGGATAGATTCTGTACCGGCTCATCGATCATGCCCCAGAAGAAAAATCCCGATGTGCCGGAATTAGTTCGAGGTAAGACCGGCCGCGTACATGGGCACCTGGTGTCCTTACTTACGTTGATGAAGTCGCAACCACTTGCGTACAACAAAGACAATCAGGAAGACAAAGAACCATTGTTCGACCTGATCGACACAGTAAAGGACTGCCTATTCGCCTACAGCGAGATGATGCCTGCGGTAAGTTGCAACAAGGACGAAATGTACGCCGCCGCGCAACAAGGCTATGCGACTGCTACTGACTTGGCAGATTATCTAGTAAAGAAGGGAATGGCCTTTCGCGATGCTCACGAAGTCGTAGGAAAGTCTGTGGCCTTCGGCATTGAACAGAAGAAGGATTTGGCAGATCTCTCGTTGGCCGAGCTACAGAATTTCTCCGATCTCGTCACAGAAGATGTCTTCGAAGTCTTAACGCTGGAAGGGTCCATAGGTGCGCGCGATCACATCGGTGGCACTGCACCGACTCAGGTATTGGCAGCTGTGGCGACTGCAAAGGAAGATCTCTCGAAACGCTAACGACTGCTGGGCGATAGCATTAGCCGTAGTTAGCGATCTCTTCCTGAATTTCCAGCCACTCTTCTTCGTTACTCGCTAGTTTCGACTTAAGTGCTCCCTGCTCCTGAATTAGTGCGTTCAGGTCGTTCTTGTTTTCTTCGAGATAGATGTTTTCATCGGCAAGCGAGGACTCAATCTTTGCCAACTTCGATTGAATCTTTTCGATCTCCGCCTCTAGGCGCCTCTCCTGCTTATTCAGTGGCGCCAACTTCTCGCGACGATCTGCCGCCTGCTGACGCTTCTCTTTCTTATCCAGTTTCAGCTTTGGCTGTGCAGCTGCACTTGTCGCTTCCACAGTTTCCGCCTTCGCGTCAAAGTCAGAGAAAGTTTGCGTGCTCAACCACTTCTCATAGTCCTTGAGGTCGCCTTTGAACTCGGCGAAGACACCTTTGTGTATCGAATAGAATTCATCCACCGTATTAACTAAGAGATGACGATCATGTGAGACGACAACCATCGCACCCTGATAGCTCTGCAGCGCCACAGTCAGCGCATGACACATTTCAAGGTCTAAGTGATTAGTCGGCTCGTCTAGCAAAAGTAGATTAGGCTTCTGCCAGGCAACCTTTGCCAGCGCGAGACGCGCCTTCTCGCCGCCCGAGAAGTTCTTAATGGTTTCGCTAACTCGAGCCCCACGAAAATCAAACCCTCCGAGATAGTCTCTAATTTGCTGCTCGGTCGCATAGCCCTCTTCCTTTTGAATAAGCTCTATCGGCGTCGCCTGTTGATCTAGCTCGTCAACCTGATGCTGTGCGAAATAGCCGATCTTCAGTTTCTTCGATCGAATGATATCTCCATCGAGTTGCTGCATCTGACCGGAAAGAATTTTTAATAGTGTCGATTTTCCACTGCCGTTAAATCCCAGCAAACCGAAGCGCGACTCTGAGCGAATATTTAATTCTATCTTATCGACGAGCGGCTTATCAAAGCCAATGCTCAAGGAATCCATCTGCATAAGATAGCTTGATGGCTCATCCAGCTCTGGAAACTGAAAACGAAACGGTGAGTCCACGTGTGCCGGCGCGATATCTTCCATTCGATGCAATTCTTTCAATCTACTTTGAGCTTGTTTCGCTTTTGTAGCCTTGGCGCTAAAGCGGCGCACAAAATCCTGAATTTCTGATTTTCTTCTTTGCTGCTTTACGTATAAAGCCTGCTGCAGCGCCATTCTCTCGGCACGCTGTTTCTCATATGAACTATAGTTGCCCTTGTAAGAGTCCAGCCCACCGTTGTCGAAACTGATGACATTATTGATCACCGAGTCCAAGAACGTCCTATCGTGAGAGATCAACAATAGCGTGCCCTGATAACCTTGCAGCCATTGCTCCAGCCAGACCGTCGCCTCTAAATCTAAGTGGTTGGTTGGTTCGTCTAGCATCAATAGGTCAGATGGACACATTAGCGCGGCGGCTAGATTTAGGCGTACACGCCAACCTCCAGAAAAATTGCTGACCGGCCTCTCGAATTCATCTACGGCAAACCCTAGGCCTGAGAGAAGCCTTTCGGCGCGGTGAGTGATGTCGTAGCCATCGATCTCCTCCAATTTACCAAATAGCTCGGCCAGCAGCAGATCGTTGCCACTCTCTTCGGCCTGCTTAATAGATTCTTCCAATCGACGAAAATCAACATGCGCATCCAGCACGAAATCGAGCGCGCTACGACTGCTGCCTGGCGTCTCCTGAGCCATCGACGAACGGCGCAGGCCGTTTGGCATCTCGATCTCACCCTCTTCCAGTGCGATATCGCCACTCAGCGCTCGAAACAGGCTGGTCTTGCCGCAGCCATTACGGCCAATGATGCCAGTTCGCTGCCCCTTGTGGATAACTAAGGAAACATTCCGCAGCAGAATCTGACTGCCACGCATCAGCATTATGTTATTTAGAGAAATCATTGCGGCCCGGGCCCACGAAAAACCAAAGCGGCAGATAATACACTAGTTTCGCTTTAATCTTGTGCCTCAGGGCACCCTCGGCAGCTGTATTACACGAATATAGCGACATAGAGCGAATTCGATGCGGCTCTAGACTTGATCGATGGTTCCCATATTCGTACTATTGAGGACTACCTCTCTATTCTAGGGGGAAAATCAAGTTGGAAGCAGTAATGAAACAAATACTAATCATTGATGACGACGAGAAATTGGGCCAGCTGCTCACTCAGTATCTCGAGAGATACGACATGCAGGCTCACGTCGCCTTGACTCCAAGCAAGGGTTTTGAATTATTAAAGAAGCTAAAGCCCGACCTGCTAATACTCGATGTGATGCTTCCAGAGAAAGACGGATTTGAGATTTGTCGAGAGATTCGTGCCAAGTCTTCCATTTTCGGCCAGCTACCGATTCTAATGTTAACCGCACACGCCGAAGTCACAGATCGAATTGTCGGGCTTGAACTTGGCGCGGACGACTATCTACCCAAACCATTTGAGCCACGAGAACTCGTCGCTAGGATTCACAATATTCTTCGCCGCAGCAGCGATGACAATAATCTACGCGACATAAAGAATATCAATGGCCTAGAGGTCGATTCTTCGCGCCGAGAAGTTAAGCTCGATTCTGAAGTGCTTGATCTCACCACTATGGAATATGAACTGCTCATACTGTTTATGCAGTTTCCCAACAAGACTTTTACGCGTGACGAACTTATGAATCGCTTACGCGGTATTGACGCCGAGCTCTTTTCTCGTGCCGTAGACACTCTGGTGAGCCGCTTGCGGCACAAGTTAAATGACACGTCGAAAACTCCGCGGTTTATTAAGACCGTGTGGGGTCGCGGTTATACTTTTATCGGCGAGCAAATATGACCACACTGGTTCAAGTAGTCAGGCGATCACTTTTTGTCCGCCTGCTCTTCATATTTGGCGTCACCGTAATTCTGTTCTTTGCTATCTTCTCCATCTCCCTGCGTACCGTTAGTCAGAACAACAACACGATCGATGCCATCCCCGACTTTTTTACTCGCAACATCGAATCGATCATTGAGGACATAGGTACGCCTCCAAACCTGAGCAACGCGATTCGCCTTGCTGAGGAGTTAGATTGGAGCATCGCGATTAACAATCCGATTATGCGTTGGAGCTCCGACAATGAATACCGACTCCCAGTCGAGCAATCTGTTTTCAATCGAACCCTAACGGTTGATGCCGAGGTCCGATCGATTAACAGTGAAGACATTATTATGGTTCAGCGTGGCGGCTACGACTTCTATCTGTACCAACGATCCCTAAACACCAATAACTCGAACTATGTCGTGCTCTATATCGGTGTAGCATTGGCCAGTATCGTCTTATTCCTAAACTACTTCATGGTCAATAAGTTGCTCGACCCTGTGCGCTTGCTAAGAAAAGGTGCCGAACGAATTCGTCTTGGCGATCTAAGCTTTCGCGTAAAGAGCAATCGGCAAGATGAGCTCGGCGAGCTAACCGATAGCATCAACCACATGGCGGATTCCTTGCAATCGATGTTAGAAGCTAAACGCCAGCTGCTCCTCGCCATTAGTCACGAACTACGCACCCCCATAACTAAGGCAAAACTACGTCTGGAGTTCATGCCTCAGAGCGACGAGAAGGATCAGCTAAAAGAAGACATTCAGGAGATTGAATTACTGATCACCGATCTTATTGAAGCCGAGAGGCTCAACGAGGAACACGCGGTGCTAAATGCCGATCCCACTCCCATTGTCGCCTTCGTTGAAGGCGTCTGTGAGCAGTTCGAGAGTTACCCAGGTGGCTTGGAGCTAGAACTACCCACTGAGGATCGTGAGATTGTCCTAGATAATCTGCGCATTCGTCTACTAATTACCAATCTAGTCAACAACGCCATACGGCATGGCGAAGGCAATCCAATTGTTGTACGGATTAGCTTTAGCGGCGATTTCGCCCATTTAGAAGTTGAGGATAACGGAGAGGGTATCGCAGAAGAACACTTGTTGCAGATCAGTGAACCTTTCTATCGCGCCGACAGTTCCAGGCAACGAAATACTGGTGGCTTTGGGCTAGGCCTCTACCTGTGTCGACTCATCGCGAAGGCTCACGGCGGCGAGCTCATTATCCAAAGTCAGCTTGGCGAAGGAACACACATTAAGGTAAAACTACCGCCACACCCACCGCTCGAAGAACCGATGGGTGAGTAGCACCGTTCTGCGATGCTACTTCCATTTCTTACTGCCTTGAGATACGTCAGCCAGATTCCAGTCCAACCACTCAACTTAGACGCTTAGGCGCGTACCGCCTTGCGACGCTTTGCTCGAAGATAGCTCAGCAGCAAAGCTAGCAGACTCAGAAGCATGGGAATCAAAGCCGTGTTAATCAGCTTCAGGTTCGCACCAAGCTGCTCAATGTCTTCTGTCAACTGGTACTGCACATCGCGAAGGCTACGGCGGGTTTCTAGCATCTGTTCGTTAAACCGATCTACTTCGGCTTGAATCTCTGGCGTTACCTGGCCGATTAGTTCTCCATTCTCATCTTGGTTTAACTCGGCCAGTGCCGCTTCAGCTTCGGCCAGACGATCAAGCAGTTCAGCTTCCTCTACTCTTAAGCGGTCATCCGCCTGACGCTGTAATTGGATTACCTTAGTAAATGGCCGCGAGTAAGTTCCACGGCCGCGGATGCTGGAGAGATCTGCGCCACCGCTGAGGTTATCTAGCGCGTTGATCACCATATCGCCATTGTTAGAAAATGGCCGCGGAATACGCTGACCCATGAATTGACCTACCTGGACCCACATCCTATCGCCGAGCATGTCAGTATCAGCAAAGATCAAAATATTCACTTCGCTATTTGAGCTGCCAAGATGCTCGGGGGTCGGTTCTTCCTCGGCTGCGGCAGTGTCTTCTTCATTAAGTGCTGTAATTTCTTCATCGAGTGCTTCTACTTCCACTATAGGCCTGCCATCAGGAAACGCCGTCTCGATGACGCCGCTAATTCTCGCGGCGATGGTATGGCTTATACCTTCAGAGACAAACTCGTCGAACAGGATAGATGGATCGGTAACATCCTCGAGCAGCCCCGCATCCATTAACATCGAATCACTTGATGAAACTATCAACGCCTCGAAGCGAGTGCTTGCGCCTGCCGCCTGACGAATCACACCAGGGGACGACATGTTAATAGTCTCGAGACGGCTCGTAACGCTGTCACTCTGCGTCAGAAAATTTCGCTGCGCGCCTAACATACCGAGGTGAGCGATAGGACGTTGACCCTGACCCATAGATACGCGCAGAGCGAGCTCGTTGTCAGTGAGCACCTTTTCCCTAGGAAATTCTATCCCCCAAGCCTCAAGCAGGCCCGGTAATTCTGAGCTCATGCCGGCAGGTATCAGATTGCCCTGCTGTGTGCGACTGACCATTGAATCCGCATTCGGATCTAGGAAGACCATAGTCTTGCCGCCACGCATCACAAACTGATCGATCGCATAGAGCATTTGCTCTGATAGGCCCTGCGGATGAACGATCATCAGAATGTCGATCTCTTCATCGATCTCCTCTGCTGACTTGTCAACTCGTTGCACAGCGTAGAGCTGGCGGATGATATCCATGATCATCCACTGCGCAGTTGCCTGCCCGGCGACCGGATCGAAGCCTCCATCAATGTCCAATTCCGTTAGCAGGCCCACTACTTGTAAATCTGGCTGATTAACCTTGGTAATCAATTTCATGAATTCATACTCTAGAAACTGCTCTAGTTCAGGCCGAATAAGGGGCAAAGTTTCAGCTGCTCTACCCTGCGGATTGATCTCTCGATCCTCCGGCTGGGCTACGACCAAACCAAAATATATGCCCGGAGCTCCCTGTGAAATCGGAACTGCCTGGATGCCGAACTGAGTTGCCAAATCTTCCTCTTCGGAAAATGGCTGAGGATCGATAATACTTAGGCTAATTCGATTATTACTAGCGATCACGATTTCTCTCAGCAGCTCCTGAACTCTATTTGCATAGGTTCGAATTTGAGGAGTATCTTCAGTGGCGCTTTCCGAATAGAAGAACATTATTTCTAAAGGGCCCTGCAAATTGGAAACAATATTTTTTGTGCCCGGCGAGAGTGAATAAAGATCATCCTGGGTAAGATCGATCCTTACGCTCGGCAAGGAGCTAATAACTAATACACAGATTACCAGCCCTACAGAAATAGCTAACAATGCGATTCGAGAAAATAGAAACTTGATATTCATAAGTCTGCTCTTCCTTAACTGGCTTTCTTAAGTTCGATTACCACGGCACTGGCGAAGAGCCAGGCTGCGATAAACACACCGAAGAACAAAAAGTCACGAATATCGAAAACCCCTTTGGAGATAGAGTCAAAGTGAGTTAAGAATCCCATTGATGAAATTGCGTCAATAATAATCTGGGGAACCCAGCCGATTAACATGCCCAATAAAAAAGGATAGCCAAGCAGTACAAAAATCACGCAAATAGTTACTGTAAGTATGAATGCAATCACGGGATTCTTAGTGCACGCTGATAAGCAAGCACCTATCGCTAGATAAGCTCCCGCCATGAACCAACTGCCAACATATGCCGCAAATATAACTCCATTGTCAGGGTCGCCTAAGTAATTGGCTGTTAACCAAATCGGAAACGTCAAAGAAAGAGCTATCCCTATTAAGGCCCATGCTGCTAAATATTTTCCAAGAATTGCATCTCTGAGATTTATCGGTAGCGTCAGAAGCAATTCAATTGTTCCAGTTTTTCTTTCGTCTGCCCACATGGTCATTGCAATGGCCGGCACCATGAACAAATATAAAAAAGGATGAAAAGCAAAAAACGGCGACAGGTCGGCTTGACCTCTGGCATAGAAACCACCGAAGTCGAAGGTTAAGAAGCCATTCACCACTAGGAAAATAACAATAAAAATATATGCCAGTGGCGTTGCAAAATAACTTAGTAGTTCGCGCTTAAAGATAATTAGTAGATTTCCCATTACTGCGCTCCTTGTGTCTGCTGCGTCACCGTTCTAAACACATCTTCAAGTTGCCCGCGACTGGCATGAAACTCGATAATCGGCCAATGCTTAGCTTGTGCGATTTCCGATACCTGAGAAAATATTGAATTGCCACCGCTGGCTAGTATACGAAAGACCATATTGTCTTCGCTGTCCATCTCGACATCACCCACTTCAGCGAGACCGGTCAGGTCAGCTGCCAGGTCGTATTTTTCGCTCAAACGAACACTCACCGCTTGATGGTATTTTGAACGCGCTTCAAGTTCAGCTGGTGTCCCGTCTGCGACAATTCTGCCTTGCGCGATGATGATCGCGCGACTGCATACTGCGGTGACCTCTTCCAATATATGCGTAGAGATGATGACAATCTTGTCGCGGGCTAGGTTCTTGATCAGTTCGCGAACATGGTGTTTCTGATTTGGGTCAAGGCCATCGGTAGGTTCATCCAAGATTAGTACCTTAGGGTCATGCATGATTGCCTGCGCTAAGCCTACGCGCCGCTTAAAACCCTTGGACAAGGTTTCGATAGTTTGCTGACTGACTGAATTAAGCTCTACTTCATCCAGCACTCGCTGTACACGCCTCGTAATCTCTTCTCCAGTATAACCACGAATCTGCGCCACAAAATTTAGAAACTCTAGGGTTGTCATATCGCCATAGGAAGGAGCCCCCTCCGGCAGATAGCCCATGAGAGATTTCGCTTCGATTGGGTTCTTGCTGATCTCAAAGCCGTCGATGCTTATCGATCCGTGACTGGCGGAAAGAAATCCAGTGATTAATTTCATGGTCGTGGATTTGCCTGCGCCATTTGGGCCGAGGAATCCGAGCACTTCGCCTTCCTTCACGGTAAAGGTGAGGTCATCAATGGCGGTAAACTGGTCGAAGTTTTTTGTTAAATTGTTAATTTCAATCATCTACTTTCAGACCCTGATAGTTGCATATCTAATTAGTATTACAGGAGCACCGGCAAGGTGCTGCAGCTGATCTTCTCTCTTGAATCGAACCGAACTCTCTGCCGACATATCTAGCCGACTAGCCGTAAATGTTTGCTGCAAATTGTGATGGGCAAATATAGGCACTTAGACAACATATTTCAAGGCTGACAGACCAAACGGGCCATTCAACAGTACAGAGTGCAAAATAGGATGACAGTGCAATCAGCCCTAGCGTTGAAGGAAATTTAGCCTGTGCTTCTATTTGCACTGGCGTTATAATCGCGGCTTTCCGGCTATTCAGATACGAAGTTAAGCCAAATGAAATCTCAGACCAACAGATTCTTCGCGCTTTTGATGCTGGCAAGTCTTACGCTGAGCCTTAGCTATTGCGGACAAAAAGGCGGCCTAACTCGCCCAGAGCCATCTGCGCTCGCTGCCTCGAATTTCAGCGCGGACAAATAGCTCATAGGGGCCACGGCCCTCATCTACTGGACTCCAACTACGAATGGACTATTTCAATTACAAAGGCGATGCACTCTATGCAGAGGAATTGGCCGTCTGTGAGATTGCGCAGAAGCATGGCACGCCCTGTTTCATCTATTCCCGCGCCACTCTCGAGCGCCACTATAGAGCCTATGAAACGGCACTATCTGGGCTGTCCAATATGATCTGCTATGCAGTTAAGGCGAATTCCAACCTGGCGGTATTGAATGTCCTGGCCCGAATGGGAGCTGGATTCGACATCGTATCTGGTGGCGAGCTAAGCCGCGTCCTTCAAGCAGGCGGAGATCCCGCGAAGGTCATATTTTCTGGCCTCGGCAAGACCGTAGCCGAGATTCAACAGGCGCTTCGGGCTGGCATTCACTGTTTCAACGTGGAATCTGAGGCAGAGTTAAATCGTCTCAATGAAGAAGCTTTGCGGCTTGATCTGCCGGCCTCAATATCTGTGCGTGTAAATCCCGATGTAGACGCCGGCACCCACCCCTATATATCTACTGGCTTAAAAGAAAACAAATTTGGAATCTCCACTGATCGCGCGATGGAGGTATATAGGGCCGCTTCGCAGATGGGAGGGATCAAAATATGTGGCATCGACTGCCATATAGGTTCACAGCTTACATCCGTAGAACCTTTCCTCGATGCGATCGATAAACTGCTGGCCATGGTGGACCGCCTGAGCGAGGAAGGTATCAATTTGAGTCACTTCGATATGGGAGGGGGACTAGGTGTTAGCTATGGCGCAGAGAGCCCACCACTGCCTTCTGAGCTTATCAAAGCGGTGAAAGGTCGGTTCAGCGATCGCGGCCTTACCCTGATGCTCGAACCTGGGCGCTCAATCGCCGCAAACGCCGGCATCTTCGTGACTCGTGTCGAGTACATAAAGCACACTGAACATAAGAATTTCGCCATAGTCGATGGTGCAATGAACGATCTATTAAGGCCCGCGCTATATAGCGCCTGGCAGGAAATCATTCCGGTGAGCAAGCAAAATGGTGATGCACTTAACTTCGATGTTGTTGGCCCAATATGCGAGTCAGCCGATTTCCTTGGCAAGGACAGAGAGTTAGTAGTGGCAGCAGATGACTTGTTAGCCGTGCGCTCCGCCGGTGCTTACGGCTTTGTAATGAGCTCGAATTACAATACGCGCCCACGCGTCGCCGAGATAATGGTCGATGGAAACCGCGCGCATGTGGTCAGACGTCGCGAGGTCTTAGCAGATCTTCTCGATCTGGAATCATGTTTACCTAGTTGATACAAAAAATGGATATTCACTTCACAAAGATGCATGGCCTCGGCAACGATTTTATTGTGCTCAATAATCTGCACAATGAGTATCAATTGAGCGCTGAGCAAATTGCTGTACTGAGTCATCGACAGTTCGGAGTGGGTTTCGATCAATTATTATCGGTCGAAGCTGCCTCAGAACCCGGCGTCGATTTCCGCTACCGCATCTTCAATCAGGACGGTCAAGAAGTGGAGCATTGTGGAAATGGCGCACGCTGCTTCGCCAAGTACGTCCTTGATAAAGGCTTGTTCAACGGCGATACCCTGGTCGTCAAGACGGTCAACCGCCTACTTACGCTTAAAATGGCCAATGATGGCTCAGTCACGGTGGATATGGAGGCGCCCGTGTTTGCTCCATCGAAAATTCCATTCATCGCCGACGGCGATTCAAAACTACATTCACGACGACTTACAGTTTCGGGCAGTCCAGTCGAGATAGAGTTTTGCGCACTGTCCATGGGCAACCCTCATGCGATAATTAGAGTTGAAGACCTAGACCAAACTGCCGTAAAAGAGATAGGGGAAGCACTCGGTGCACATCCGGATTTTCCCGAAGGCTGCAATGTAGGCTTCATGCAGGTGTGTGACAGAAATACCATAGCTTTACGTGTGTATGAGCGCAGTGCCGGCGAGACGCTAGCCTGCGGTACTGGGGCCTGTGCGGCGGTAGTTGCCGGTTGCCTGCAAGGACTGTTAGATGATACCGTCAGAGTGAAATTACATGGCGGAGAACTTAGTATTGCATGGCTAGGATTCGATACTCCCGTCCTAATGACAGGACCAGCCACAACAGTTTTTGAGGGGAAAATTCAGATATGAAGAGCGATAATTCGGTGGCTGAAAAATTTGAAGCCCCCAGTAGCAGCGAACTATCTGCGGCAGAAGTAGCCAGCTACCTGAAGGCCAATCCCGAATTCTTCATCGAGCAAGATGATTTGCTTGCAGATCTTTCTCTACCTCACGAGAGCGGCAAGGCGATCTCTTTATTAGAACGACAAGTTACTATTCTGAGAGACAGAGGAGCCGACGCGCGACAGAAACTCAATAACCTACTTGAGAATGCCCGCAACAATGATCAGCTCTTTGATACGACGCGCAGTCTGGTCCTAGCCCTACTCCGCGCGAAAGATGTAACTGAAATTGCCGACGCGGCTCAGGATCAGCTGTCGAATCATACCAATATCGATTCCTGCGAAGTCATCCTTGTGGATAAGAAAAGCCTTAAGGTTGCAGACTCGATAAGAACCGAATCGGAAGACATCCTCAAGAAAAAATTCGTAGACGTTTTCCGTCTTAAGCGAACTCATTGTGGCCCTTTAAGCGAAGAACACACTCTGTATCTTTTTCCCGCGCAGGGTAATAGCATCAAGTCGACTGCTCTTTGTCCTGTAATCAGCAACGGCGACGTTTTGGCGCTGATTGCATTCGGGAATAAGGCGGACAACTACTTCAATGTAAACCTGGATACTCTGTTTCTAGATTTTATTGGCCACGTAGTCGGTGCCGTACTCAATAATCAACACGCCGACAGCGCACAGTAGATCTCTAAGACATGTCGCAGAGCTTGAGCAAAGGTTTCCTCGATGTCTATTGAAGGCCCAGCTGAAAACAAGAATCTGGTTTCAATCATCTGCCGTACACTGGGGCGCCCTGAATTACAGCAGGCGCTTCGGTCCATCGCCTCTCAAGACTACCCCAATATCGAAATCGTTCTGGTCGATGCTGCTGGTGACGATTCTCTAGACTCGACAGCCGCCGGCGACCGACCGCTTAAGTTGGTAACTACCGGCGCGGCCCTCAGTCGCGCACAGGCAGCGAATGCTGGATTGAAAGCAGCCCAGGGCAAATATATTCAATTCTTGGATGACGACGACTGGATTGACCCAAACCATGTCAGTCAGTTAGTTAGTGTATTGGAACGTAGTGACGAAACAGCGGCCGCCTATAGCAGTACGCAGAAGACGAATGCGGCGGGCGACTCTCTGGACTATGTATTCAGAGAAGATTTCGATCCAACATTGTTGATGCGAGACAATTATATTCCGATTCACGCCATCCTATTCGATAGTTCGCTACTCGAGAATGATTGCAGTTTCGATGAGACCTTCGACATTTATGAAGATTGGGATTTCTGGTTACAACTCAGCCAGCATACCAACTTCCAGCATATCGACTCGATCACAGCCTACTACAGAGAGGGCGGTGACTCCGATACTGCAGTCGAGGATGTTCGTCTACGTTATCAGTCAGATAATATTCTCGGTAAGGCCCGGGCGGCCATTTTCGATAAATGGCTGCCGAAATGGACTGGCGAAAAAGTGAACTCACTAATCGGGCAACTTGATCAATCAGTGCTCCTCTGCGAGCTGGATGCCCAGATTCACAGCGAGCTGAAAAAGAACGCAGAATTGCAGCATGAGATCGAAAAGCGCGACACAAAAATAAATGAACTCGATCTGCGGATAAATGAACTCGAGCTGCAGAGAAGTGAACTCGAGCTGCAGAGAAGTGAACTCGAGCTGCAGAGAAATGAACTCGATCTACAGATACTTAATAGCGTCTCTCAACTGGAGCAGCTACACTTGCATAGCGAGCGCCAGTCTCAGCATATCAGTGAACTCGAGCTGCAGAGAAA
>Ga0308015_10000153_pt1 | contig 34645 bp, 34 predicted proteins | sample Neamet231_FD_203128 | JGI IMG/M metagenome (GOLD analysis project Ga0308015, IMG submission 203128) | Marine microbial communities from water near the shore, Antarctic Ocean - #231 | ecosystem: Environmental > Aquatic > Marine > Unclassified | place: Southern Ocean | collected 2014-07-28
ACAGAACCCGCATCGCTGCACGGCTGAGTGTCTGGATTGGGACATAAATGCGTGAAACCGGCACTGGCAGCTGCTTGGGTTTCACTCGCAATAGTGCCCTTTTGAACTTGATTGAGATCCCTTAAGCAGGTGTGAAGATCTACAAAGCTAGGGCTTAAAATCATGCCCGTAGCATCGATTTCGGTGGCTGCATTGACGTCTGTTAGATCTCCAATAGCCTCGATATAGTGGCCTTTTATATGTAAGTCTGTGACCTGGTCGAGCTGTGTACTGGGATCAATAAGGCGTGCGCCACGAATAATTATGCTCATGGGCGTGGCTCCCCTTTTAGGCTGGGTGGATTATTGGCTTGGGCCTGGCGCTGCTGCATTTGGCCACTCATGGCCATTGACATCACTGCCATGCGCAGAGCGATACCATACCCCACTTGATGAAGAATCATAGACTGGGGGCCATCAGCTACAGCAGATTCAATTTCGATGCCGCGATTTATTGGCCCTGGGTGCATCACTATGGCGTCTGGCTTAGCCTGAGCCAAGCGTTCTGTTGTGAGTCCGTACAAACGAAAATACTCGCCGGCAGAAGGTAAAAAAGCGGATTCCATACGCTCCGTTTGTAATCGTAACATGATCACTACATCCACACCGGCAATGCCACTGTCCATATTGTTATGAGTGGTTACACCCATGCTTTCGATGGCCTGGGGCATCAGGGTATTCGGGCCGACTAAGCGAATATCGCTACAGCCTAGGGTTTTAAGGGCATGAATCTGATCTCGGGCAACTCGTGAATGCAAAATGTCACCCACTATCGCCACTGAGAGAGGTTCAAACCGACCTTTATGGCGGCGAATGGTGAGCATGTCGAGCATAGCTTGAGTAGGATGCGCGTGGCGGCCGTCTCCGGCGTTAATAATGGCCACATCTGGAGTAACTTGTGAGGCGATGAAGTGGGCTGCGCCAGAATCGCCGTGTCGTACAACAAACATGTCGCTGTGCATGGCTCGCAAATTTTGTAAGGTGTCGAGCAGGCTTTCACCCTTGCTGGTGGCCGACGTTTTGATGTCTAAGGTAAGTACGTCGGCAGATAAGCGCTTGGCGGCCAGTTCAAAGGTGCTGCGGGTACGAGTGGAGTTTTCAAAAAATAAATTTACCACGGTGCGGCCCCGTAGTAGAGGTACTTTTTTGACCTCCTGATTACCCACAACAACAAAAGAGTCTGCTGTATCTAGGATGCGCTCAAGCATTAGGCGATCTAGCCCTTCTGGGGTCAAAAAATGGCGTAATTCACCACTTTCGGTGAGCTGTAAATTAGCTAAGTTACTCATGATTAGCATGCTCGATAATAGATAATTTAAGGGTCTCAGGGCCTTCAAGCTGTATGTATTGCCCCACATCTAAGTCTAATGTAAGTGCACAGGCATCGGCTTGAATAGGTAATTCTCGTTTATTAACACTGCATAAGGTAATCAGCTTTATACTGGCGGGTCGGCCGAAGTCAAACAGTTCATTCATTGCTGCACGAATAGTGCGGCCACTCATTAAAACATCATCCACTAACAACACGTGGCGATCATTAATGTTGAATGGTAGTGAAGAGGGGCTCACTTGGGGGTGAAGGCCATTTTTAGAGAAGTCGTCTCGATAGAAGGCGATGTCCAGCTGCCCGAGAGGTGCTTGAATATGTTCAGCAATGACTTTTGCCAGCCATACACCACCCGTGTGAATGCCAATAACGAGGGGTTGATCTAGCTTGTGTTGAGTAATAAGTTGATCGATTTGATCTAATAAATTGTTAACGAGGGCGGGAGTGTCTGCCAGTTTTGGGTGTTCTGGGGTTTGTGTAGCTCCCATTAGGCTTCCTCTTTGTCAGTTTTGGGCGTGTCTTATTATGGTAGCTATCCTAGCTATTTTAAAAAGGGCACGTTTGATAAACGGTGTTCAGTCTCGCTAAACCAGCTCTGGAGTATTAGCCCAGCAGCAATGCCGTCGACGCCATGCTTTTTCCAATCGGTGCCACCGCCTGCTTGAAGATGCTCTTGTTTGGCGGCTTGCGTAGAGAGGCGTTCGTCTACAACATAACAAGGCCGATCAAAACGAGCACTGATACGGTTGGCAAACTTTCGCGCCCTTAGCGCCATCTCGCTTATGGAACCGTCCATATTATACGGAATTCCTACCACAAATGCTTGTGCTTGCCATTCGGCGACTAGACTCTCCAAGGTTTGCCAATTTGGGATGCCATCTTTGGCGTTAATAGGCGCCAATACAATGGGCTGAGTATGGGGATTGCTCGCAAAGGCCGCGCCTATGCGCTTACTGCCAAAGTCGAAACCTAGCAAATTAAGAGCTTTATCCATGGCCAATTTTGGTAGAAATTAGGTTGATGTCGATGCCGAGGGAGTCAGCTGCAGCTTGAAAACGATCCTCTGGCGCCATATTGAATACGATGTCCGCGTCAAACGGGCAACATAGCCAGGAATTATCGGCCAGTTCTTGCTCCAGTTGGCCAGGTCCCCAGCCAGCATATCCTAAGGCAATGAGGCTATGTTCTGGGCCAGCAGAATGGGCTATGTCGTTTATCACGTCAGAGGAAGTGGTTAGGCATAAATCCTCTGATACACGAATGCTAGATTTCCATTCTTTATTGTCTAACGGAGTGTGCAGTACAAAACCATGTTCTGGCTGTACTGGACCGCCAGTAAATATCGTTTGGTCTACCTCTGTAATATTAGTATCCGAGATATCAAGCTGTGGCAGTATGTCTGTAAAAGCAATGCTGTTGGCTCTATTGATGACCAAACCCATAGCGCCTTTCTCACTGTGTTCACAGATATAAACTAAGCTGCGGGTAAAGTTCTCATCTTCCATTTGAGGCATAGAAATGAGCATAAAATGATGCAAACTATTTTTGCTTAGGTTGTCAGACACTATGATCTCCTTGCAGATAATAACTGGCTAATGTGCTGCATGAGGACCACGGCAATGTTGGAACCCGTTTGGTCATCAATTTCACGAATACAGGTAGGGCTAGTGACGTTAATTTCTGTGAGGCTATCACCGATGACGTCAAGGCCTGCAAAATGGATTTCTTTGGCTCTAAGTGTGGGGCCTATTTGCTCGCAGATCCAGCGATCACGGTCGGTTAGTGGCCGAGCAACACCGGAACCTCCGGCGGCTAAGTTGCCACGTGTTTCACCAGAAGATGGAATGCGCGCTAATACGTGATCTACAGGGTAGCCGTTAATCATTAAGATGCGCTTGTCACCATCTTTAATTTCTGGCAAGTAACGTTGCGCCATGATTTGTTGTTGGCCAAACTCAGTTAGGGTTTCAAGAATTACATTGAGGTTAGGTTCGTCTTTGCGTGCTCTAAAAATAGAGGCGCCGCCCATGCCGTCAAGAGGTTTAAAAATTACGTCTTCATGAAGAGCATGAAACGCTTTAAGTACGTTAGCATCGCTAGCTACCAATACTTCTGGGCAGCACTCAGGAAATTGCGTGGCAAATAATTTTTCGTTGCAGTCGCGTAAGCTTTGTGGTTTGTTGATAATCAACGCACCAGCGTCTTCCGCTTGACTAAGTAGGTAGGTGGTATGCAAAAAGTTGGTATCAAAAGGGGGATCTTTACGCATTAAAATAACGTCAAGGTCGCCCAATGGCAGAGCTTGTTGTTGGTCTAGGTCATAAAAATGGTTTTGATCTCGCATTACCTTTAACTGGGCCATCAGTCCCATAGCCACACCTTGTTCCGAATAGAGGTGTTGTGGCTCCATATAAAACAGTTCCCAGCCCAAATCTTGTGCAGCCCACAACATGGCTAGGGAGCTGTCTTTCTTGTAGTTGATGTGATGGATGGGGTCCATGACAATGCCAAGGCGTATAGTCATCTATTTATGTCTCAGTTAATGGGCTTTAAAAATCGCCCCAAATATACTGCAGCAAGGTTAAGGCTGCCAGGGGTGCCGTTTCTGTACGTAGTATGCGTGGTCCTAAACTTAACCCAGTATAGCCATGTGTTTGGGCTTGCTCAACTTCTTGGTCAGTTAATCCGCCTTCTGGGCCAATGAGTAAGGCGCAGCTAGAAGGAGTGGTTTGAGACGCCAAGGGTTTAGTTTGGTGGGGATGCAATACCAACTTAGCTTCGGCTTGAGTGTTATCAAACCAGTAATCCAACGTTTGTGGGTTATGGATGCGAGGGACGTCGATACGGCCGCTTTGCTCACAGGCGCTAATGGCAATTTGCTGCCAATGGGCAACACGCTTAGCTTGGCGTTGATGATCAAGCTTAACCTCACAGCGGCTACTAAAAAGAGGGGTGATTTCATTCACTCCAAGCTCGGTGGCTTTTTGAATGGCATAGTCCATACGCTCGCCGCGGGACATAACCTGACCTAAGTGGGTATGTAACGGAGAGGTCGATGGGCCAGCTAGAGGAGCGCTCACAAACACACTAACAACCTTCTTGCTAACGCTAGTAATGTGAGCACTTACTTGCTCGCCAAGGTCATTAAATAGGATAACTTCCTGTTTTTCCTGCATACGAAGAACCTTGCCTACATAATGGCTGGCTGCGGCTTCAAGAGCAATGGTTTGCTCTAATGGCAGCGGCTGCAGAATATATAGGCGAGGTATGCGCATGGGTTATAAGCCAGCGGCTTTGCGTAAAATATCAGCTTTGTCTGTGAATTCCCAAGTGAAGTTTGGGTTGTCACGGCCAAAGTGGCCATAGGCTGCAGTATCGCGGTAAATAGGCCGCTTTAAGTTTAACATTTCAACCAAACCGCCAGCGTTAAGGTTAAAGTGCTGACGCACTAAATTTTCAATTTTCGCATCACTTATCTTGCCGCTACCAAAGGTATTAAGGCTGATAGAGGTTGGTTCTGCCACACCAATAGCGTAGGAAATTTGAATTTCACAACGATCAGCTAAACCGGCTGCAACAATGTTCTTCGCTACATAACGCCCGGCGTATGCCGCACTGCGGTCTACTTTGGATGGGTCTTTGCCAGAGAATGCACCACCACCGTGACGTGCCATGCCGCCATAAGTATCAACAATAATCTTGCGACCGGTTAAACCACAATCACCAACTGGGCCACCAATCACAAAGTTACCTGTTGGGTTAATGTGGTATTTGGTGTCTTCTGTAAGCCAATGAGCAGGAATCACAGGACGAATAATGTGTTCCATTACGCCAGCGCGAAGGCTCTCTAAGTCGATATCGGTGCTATGTTGGGTGGAAAGCACTACCGCATCTATAGATAAAGGCTTGCCGTCGCTACCATAACGGAAAGTCAGCTGACTTTTAGCGTCTGGACGCAACCATGGCAAGGTGCCGTCTTTGCGTACTTTGGCCTGTTGTTGCATTAAACGATGGGCGTAATGAATGGGCGCGGGCATGAGGCTTTCAGTCTCATTACTGGCATAGCCAAACATAAGGCCTTGGTCGCCAGCACCTTGTTCTTTGTTGCTGTCGGCGCTTTCATCAACGCCCATAGCAATATCGGATGACTGTTTGCCAATGGCGTTTAAAATAGAGCATGACGCGCCATCAAAGCCCATTTCTGAAGAGGTGTAGCCGATGTCTAGTATGACTTCGCGCACCAGTTCTTCAATGTCTACCCAAGAGTTGGTACGGACTTCACCAGCCACTAAAACCAGTCCGGTTTTAATAAGGGTTTCCACAGCAACACGGGATTCGGGGTCTTTTTCCAACATGGCATCAAGGATGGCATCGGAAATTTGATCGGCGATTTTATCAGGATGCCCTTCGGACACTGATTCGGAGGTAAAGAGAGTGTATTGGTTCATAACCATGCCTCGTAATTGAATACTAATCGACGCTTTAAGGACATCGTTAGCAGTGACTTAATTACCAGCCTAGAACATTGTTCTGGCGAGTATCGATGGTTCTGCACAACCATCGCTATTATAGGCCATGGAACCATGGATTGCATAGTTAATTAGGGCCGTATGGGTTGGTTTGGTGAGGCACTATATGGTTGTTTTTGTGGTGGTGAAAACATGCCTATATCTGTTGTGCCTAAAGTACATTAACTCAGGTGTAGAGGTGAGAAAGGGCGATACTGACGTGTTAATCCTCTAACGCTGTATATCCGTGGAGTATTGCTGGTTTTCATAATCAAGGAGCGCCTGCCGGTCTTTTCCTGACCGTGTTTGCAATACAGAATTAAACACCTATACTTTTCAGAGTGTTATGAGAGGCGCATTATCATGAGGCCATTGGCCTCATAAATGGACTGTTAGCTACTAAAAAACAGTCCGGCCAAAATTATAAATAATGGAGAATAAGACAATGGATTCAAGAGACAGATTAATAGGGGAAATCAACGATGGTATTGATACTACGCAAGTAGGTGACAACTCAAACAAGAGTGTGCTTTCAAGAGGGTGCGACCCAGAAATGGCTAGACGTGCAACAGAGGTATTACCCCCCAAATTAGGTAACCCTGAAATGGTTGCAGTTACAAATGATGATGATTTCATCGCAGAATTACAGAGAAAAAAGTGGTCAGTTATTTTCTTTGCACCAGGAGCTTGCAGATATGATGCAGTAAAATCGCCTATCCCAGGAGGTCGTTCGCTAACGGCAGGCTGGGGTCTTGAAGAGTATCGAGACTTGGTGCGAAAACACCAAGGTGATGCTATCAAAATTGTTGAAACTACTGATGAACGCCAAGTAATCCCACTACTTAAGAAAGCCTTTGAGAACATTGAGGGTTAATGAATTTGCCGCCTTTAATTCCCGTGCGAACTATAGCTAACAAGCGCATCAAATCTGATTCCGTAAGTCGGCCGCTTTTTTTGCAAAAACCAAAGGCGCAAAAAAACGTCCAACTCGCTCCGCAGTTTATGCGGGCGTTAGCTCAATGAGGAATAAATGAACCTGAAATTTCGTGAAGCCTTAGAGATGGATATTCCATATTTAGTGGAAATGCTACCTGACGATGAACTTGGGGCAATTGGCTATTTGCACCTTCGGCTCTGAATTTTGCAAACGGAGCCCCAAACCCCAAACCCTAAATCCTTAGTTGCCAATAATTATTAGGAGATTTCTCATGAAAGAAATTACACGAATTAACCATGTTGGTTTGAGGGTAAATGATTTTGAAGTTACTCGAACATTTTATGAAAAGCTCGGTTTCTTGTTTTTAGTCGGTCCAGTGGGTCCTGAACCTGTAGCAATTATGGAACACCCCTCTGGCGTAAACATAAACTTTATTTTAAATGCTAATACTAATGGCACTGAAAATGTTCTCATGGATAGTACCCAAAAACATACAGGCTTTACTCACATTGCATTAGAGGTGTCTAATGCGGAATCAGCTAAAAAAGAAATTATAAGTTTGGGTGTTAACATTACTGAAGAAGTTGAATATGAAGGCGCTAAATTCTTTTTTATCAGAGATCCTGATGCTAATGTTATTGAATTTCATCAGCCAGCAGGCAACTAACAAACTATTCAAGCGGACAAAAACACGCGGCTATTGACACTCCGTTCATATTTTAGCCAACATGTTTTTCCGCTTAACGTGGTGTTATATTTTAAGGAATAACTATGAGTTTCGTCATAGATATAGTTGTGTGGTTATTAATTGACACCGTATTAGGCTTTTTTCTTTACTCAACGGGCTGTTTGATTCTTAAGTTAGTCACTTTTGGTCAGTTTAAAATTGAGTTTAAGGCCTTCACCTCCTTTAAGAAGAGTAAGGCGAAGAAGGTCAATTTAATTATGCTCTTGGGTCTATCCTTTTATGCATCACTAATTGTGCTAATTGTGTATTTAAATAATTAAAACATAACAAACATGCTTGAAAAATCACTTGGCGGTGATAAGTACTTCACATACTTCGATAACCTCATGGCCCCAAAATGCCCTAACTGGATTTGCTAGCGCATTACACTTGTTAATTTGTTGTGACCAGACTAGAAATTTAGAAATAAACCTCTATACTTTTCGGGGTGTTGCGATGAATTCATTTGCACACAAAACTATGAAGCCATATGGCTATATAAATATGCTGTTGTTAGCAATTAGGAGTTATTCGTGAACGATAAAAAATATTCTGCTTGGGCTGTATCAAGGGCGAAGGGCAGAAATAAATACATTATATTTAACGGAGTTCTCTTATATGGTTTGCCAATGTTCATTTTTTCGGCTTTCATTGTAAATAGACCCCTTGAAGATGGGTATACAGCAATTAATATGGCCCAGAGCCTAGGAATTTGGCTTTTTGCTGGGTTAGTTATTGGTATAAATACGTGGTTCAGTAATGAGCGCCAGTTTCGCAAGGCGATGGAATCCCGTGAAGATGACTAACTAACCCACTGTGCTGGGCAGGTGTTAGCGGTGATAAAACTGAGTGCATAAGCAGATGAAAACAATGCAAATCAATAGTTTCAAGCAGCAGTTGCTTGACCTTCGGTCAGAACTCAGTGATCTAAGCAGTACGTCTGCCGACGCGGCAAAGCCCGTGGAGCTAGATCAAGCAGCTATTGGTAGGCTCACTAGAATGGACGCCATGCGGGCGCAAAGTATGGCAATTGAAACAAAGGCGAGGCGCGAACATCAACTGTTAAGAATTGAGGGTGCATTGCAGCGAATAACCACTGGCGACTATGGCCTATGTCTCACGTGTGGGGAAGAGATAAACACCCGCAGATTGGAAGTTGATCCTTCTTACACACAGTGCATAAAATGCGCAGATAAGTGACTGATGTTATCGCCGCCAACGTGCGCCTGTATGGTGAAGAGAACTAAGCTTTAAGAGGAGTTGGGCAGTATGGCAGATCAAAAAACCATCGACGCCTATAACGGCCAAGTAGATACATACCTAAAAATGGTTGGTGAGTTGAAGGTGGATCCAATCTTGTTGCGCTTTATCGACCGACTTAGGGTTAACGACTATGTGCTTGATTTGGGCTGCGGTCCGGCGCTGGCTTCTGCAGTTATGCGCGACAAAGGATTACGTGTGGATCCTGTTGATGCTGCTGAAGCCATGGTTCAGTTGGCCAATGACAAGTTCAACATAGGTGCTCGGCAGGCGCAATTTAATGATATTGATGCCGTAAACACCTATCATGGCGTGTGGGCCAATTTCAGTTTATTACATGCACAGACCCAAGACTTGGCAGCTATATTATCGGCGCTACATATTGCTTTGAAACCACAGGGTTTACTGCATTTGGGTATGAAACTTGGTGAAGGTTCAAAGCGTGATAAATATGGCCGTTATTATACCTATTACTCTCAAGCTGAATTAGAACTTTATCTCAACGACGCAGGCTTTGATCTTGTGCACGCAGAATTGGGTGAAGCCCGGGGTATGGCGGGGGATATGGAACCTTGGATCGCGTTAACCGGTGTGGCTAAATAAAGCGGGCCAGAGTGTGGCTTACATGCCGCCTAGATACTCATGCCAAGTTTACGGCCTTCGTAAAAGGCAAATGGCGCTTGCCGGGGCGCCACGCAGTCGCCAATGGTGTGGCAGGGATAATTCATTTCAGCTAGTTTTAGTTCCAGCTCATTAAAGGCCATGTTAGTGGTGGCTACTACTATGGCGCTAGCGCTAATTTTGGTACTGGTATGATCCAGCATACTGGTAACGGTGGCGCCATCTCCATGCCACTGACTAATTACAGATTCCACCATGAACGTTGCTCCACCTTGCTTTAGCTTGGCCCTTAGGCTGAGATCGGCGGTGGTGCGAGACAACTCCTTGCCGACATATGCATCTGGTGTAACGATGGTAAGCTGATGACCTTTATCCAGTAGGTACATGGCCGTGCCCAAGCCGCGCCAGTTGCCTCCTTCATCCAATATTATTATTTTATTACCAAGGGTTGCCTGCTTGTGTAGTACGTCTTCTACCGTATACACCTTGTGATCCAGTCCAGGCATGGCTTCTACGTGCCCAAGCCACCGTTGGCGTGCTAAACCGTCAGCTTGCGATCCCGTGGCTAGGATAACCTCGTCGGCACCAAAATTAATAACATCTTCCGCATCCATGTAGCTGTTGAAATTGACCGTCACATCTAGGGTGTTCAACTGTGTTTGATACCAGTTTAATAACTCCAATATCTGGCCTCGACGTGGGGTTAATCCAGCCAACCGAAATTGGCCTCCAAGTTCTGGAGAGGCTTCGCACAATGTAACTTTATGGCCTCGCTCGGCGGCCACGCGGGCACACTCTAAGCCAGCAGGGCCAGCGCCAACGACCAATACTTTCTTAGGCTTGCTTGAGGTGGTAAAACGATCGCCACCCCATTGGTGCTCGCGTCCAGCCGACGGGTTAACTAGGCAAGAAATCCAGTAGTCGCGGGAGCGGCGGCCCCAGCACATCTGGTTGCAAGAAATGCAGCCACGAATGTCTTGCTCGCGGTCGTCACGGGCCTTGTTGGCCAAGTGGGGGTCGGCAATCTGGCCACGAACAATAGAAGTAAGGTCGGCTGCGCCACTTGCTATCACATAGTCGGCGTTTTCTGGGGTGCGAATGTGACTTTCGCAGGTGACGAGCGCATGTTGCACCGTTTGTTTAACGGCATTGGATAGGTTGGTGCCCAGCTTTTCTCCATGTACAAAAGTTGGCATAAGAACATCGTAATCAAGATAGCCGCCAGTACCACAGGTGACGTATTGCATGTGCTGGTGGTTATCGTGAATGCGAATAATTTCTAATAGATTTTCTAGGCTTAGATCATGATGGGTGCGCTCAGAATGGCTGATGGCCAGCCCGATGATAAAGTTGGGGCCGCAGGCGTTGTGAATACCTTCCATTAATCGACTACTAAAACGCATGCGATTTTCCAAGCTACCGCCCCATTGGTCGGTGCGCTGGTTAGACCATGGGGTCCAAAACTGTTCGATGAGCCCGTGGTAATTGGCAAATAACTCTATACCGTCAAATCCAGAGGCTTGGCAACGTTTAGCAGCCTCAATAAAGCTGTTAATGGTGTCTTCAATTTCGGTTTCGCTCATGGCATGGCTGCCATCAGAGTCATGGTAAGAGGGGCGACCCGAGGGCGACCAATTGGGTTCAAATGATAAGTCTGCGTCGCCATGTTGGCCCACATGGTAGAGCTGCTGAATCATTACCGTGCCGTGTGCTTGGCAGGCTTGAACGATGGCCTTAAACGGCTCGATCACGGCGTCGTTTTGGGCTAGAAAATTTCCCCGAGTCAATACCGCGCATGCGTGCACTGGCATGGGTTCCACCACAATCATGGCAGCTCCACCAATGGCGCGCTCTTCGTAATAAGCGCGGTGTTGCTCGCCAGGTAATCCTTCTACTGACATGTTGGCCGTGTGGGCGCCAAACACAATGCGGTTTTTAAGGGTTTTATGGCCTAGTTGGATGGGGCTAAAGAGATGCGTGCGCTGACTTGATGGCATGGCTAAACTCGAAAGATCTGCTGTTGCAACAATATAACTTTTGTTAAAGCATAATAAAACGGTATATTTTCATAAACGTATTAAATCGTGTCAGAACGTCTTGTTTTAGTCATGATGCAACTCGATACCTAACCCTCAAATGAGAGTGCTGTTGAAGACTACTGCAAGTGAATAGTCTCCTGCTGGTTGATATCAGCTAAAAAATATTAATTAATGCCGCAAGAATGCCTTATGTTGATTGTGTATGAGGCTCGAGTAAGGGAAAATACACACCGTAAATTTGTTCCCGCACAGTGTATTTAACCTTTTAAAGGAAGTTTTTCATGCCTACCCGTCGCGATTTAGCTAATGCCATCCGAGCCCTTAGTATGGACGCTGTCCAACAAGCTAATTCTGGTCACCCAGGAGCCCCTATGGGTATGGCTGATATCGCCGAAGTTTTATGGAATGACTTCATGAGTCACAATCCAGCGAATCCAGAATGGTTAAACCGAGATCGCTTTGTATTGTCCAACGGGCATGGTTCAATGTTGCTTTACTCGTTGTTGCACTTAAGTGGCTATGACTTATCTATTGATGATGTGAAAAACTTCCGTCAGCTGCACTCCAAGACAGCAGGCCACCCTGAATACGGCTATGCGCCAGGCATTGAAACTACCACTGGTCCTCTAGGCCAGGGTATTACTAACGCTATTGGTATGGCTTTGGCAGAAAAAACCTTGGCTGCTCAATTTAACCGCCCAGGTCACGACATTATTGATCACCACACCTACACTTTCCTAGGTGATGGTTGTTTGATGGAAGGCGTTTCCCACGAAGCGTGTTCTTTAGCGGGCACCTTAGGCCTAGGCAAACTAATAGCATTTTATGATGACAACGGTATTTCTATCGACGGCGAAGTAGAAGGCTGGTTTACCGACGATACGCCTAAGCGTTTTGAAGCATACGGTTGGCAGGTGATCCCTGCGATTGATGGCCACGATGCAGATGCGTTGTTTGCTGCCGTTGAAGCGGCTAAGGCCAATACAGATCAACCTACATTAATATGTTGTAAAACCATTATTGGTTTTGGTTCACCTAACAAAGAAGGCAAGGAAGATTGCCATGGTGCTCCACTAGGCGCAGACGAAATTGCTTTAACTCGTAAAGAATTGGGCTGGACCTACGGCGCGTTTGATATTCCTACAGACATCTACGAAGAGTGGAATGCCCGTGATGCCGGTGATGATGCTGAGCAGATTTGGAACCAGGCTTTTAACGCCTATCACCAAGCTCACCCAGAATTGGCAACAGAGTTGTTGCGCCGTGTTGCTGGTGATTTGCCAGCAGACTTTGAAGCTCAAGCACAAACCTACGTTGAGCAGTTGCAGGCGGAAGGTTCTAACATTGCTAGCCGCAAAGCGTCACAAAACACCATTAACGCGTTTGGCCCTATGTTGCCAGAATTGTTAGGTGGTTCTGCAGACCTTGCAGGCTCTAACCTGACCAAGTGGGCGGGCACTCAGGCCATCACCAAAGATGATGCCAGCGGTAACTATGTAAATTACGGTGTGCGTGAATTTGCCATGTCTGCCATGATGAATGGTATGGCGCTACACGGGGGCTTTATTCCTTACGGCGCAACCTTCCTAGTGTTTATGGAATATGCACGTAATGCTGTACGTATGGCTGCGTTGATGCGGCAGCGTGTGTTGTTTGTATATACCCACGATTCGATTGGTTTGGGTGAAGATGGTCCAACGCATCAGCCTGTTGAGCAGATTGCCAACCTACGTTTAACGCCACATTTAGACACATGGCGTCCATGTGACACGGTTGAATCTGCCGTGGCTTGGAAGACCTCTCTACAGCGTACAGATGGCCCTTCGGCCTTGATCTTCTCGCGTCAAAACTTGCCACACCAGCAGCGTGATAACGCCCAGTTAGCTAACGTGGCTCGTGGTGGTTACATTTTACAAGACTGTGACGGTACTCCAGAAGCTATCATTATTGCTACGGGTTCTGAAGTTGGCATTGCCCAAAAAGCTACAGATGCCCTTACTGCCCAAGGCCGCAAGGTGCGTTTGGTGTCTATGCCGTGTACGGAGTTGTTTGAACGTCAAGATGCAGCCTATCAGGCACAGGTTCTACCTGCTTCTGTTACCGCTCGTGTTGCGGTTGAAGCTGCTCATGCCGATTACTGGTACAAGTATGTTGGTTTAACTGGCAAAGTGATTGGTATGACTGATTTTGGTGCGTCTGCACCTGCTAATGAATTGTTCGAGATGTATGGTTTCACAGCAGATAAAATTGCTGCTACCGTCACTGAATTACTGTAACTCGTTCATTATTATGCATAAAGCTAAACGCATTGCGATCAATGGTTATGGTCGCATTGGTCGTGCAGTGCTGCGCGCCATTGTGGAACGTGGCCTGCAACATGAGTTGCAGGTGGTGGCCATTAATGACTTAGGTATTGCCGAATCTGTAGTTTATGAAACGCGCTATGACTCGGTACATGGCGCCTTTCCTGCAACCATAGAAGCTACAGACCAAGGCATGTCCGTGGTTCCTAACGATGCCACGGCTACCGCCACAATCAATATCGACTTGCTACAAGTTAGTAATGCCTCTGCGTTGCCTTGGGGTGATTTAGATATAGACCTAGTGATGGAATGCTCAGGCAAGATGAGTGAGCGTGTTCTTGCTGAACAGCACCTCGCGTCTGGAGCGGGCAAGGTGTTAATTGGTGCTGCTGCAGGAACTGATGTCGACCTTACAGTGGTTTATGGCATTAACCATGATCAGCTTAAACCTTCTCACCGTATTGTTTCGAATGCCTCTTGCACCACCAATTGTATGGCCCCTGTACTCAAACCATTAAATGATTCCATTGGTATTGAAGATGGCCTAATGACTACTATTCACGCCTATACCAATGGCCAGGTACTCACTGACACAGTCATCGATAAGACCGACCTGCGGCGTGGCCGTTCAGCCACCCAATCCATGATACCTACCTCTACCCATGCCACCGAAGCCTTGGGCTGGGTATTGCCAGAATTGGCAGACAAAATCACCGGTATATCCATGAGAGTCCCCACTATCAATGTGTCTGTGGTGGATCTTGTATTTCGCCCGAGCCGTGATGTGACAGTGGCTGAAGTTAATCAAATTATGGCCGATGCTGTGGCCAAAGATAACCATGATGTACTGGGCTATAATCAACAACCATTAGTATCTATCGATTTTAATCACTGCTCAAAATCAGCTACCTTTGACTCCACTCAAACAATGAAGATGGGCCAGCTAATCAAAATTCTAGCTTGGTACGATAATGAATGGGGCTATGCTAATCGTATGATTGATGTAGCCTTGGCTATGCTTAATACAGACATATTAACTCCTCAGGAAAATCCATGACCATCATTAAAATGACCGACTTAGATTTACGTGGCCAGCGAGTGTTGATCCGTGAAGACCTTAACGTGCCCATTAAAAATGGCGTTGTAACTAGCGACGCGCGCTTAAGGGCAGCGCTGCCTACTATTAAAATGGCGTTACAGTTAGGTGCAAAGCTAATGGTGACGTCTCACCTGGGCCGCCCAAAAGAAGGTGTTTATGATGAGCAATTCTCTCTAGCACCTGTAGCAGATTACCTAGCGGCAAAGCTACAATGCAATGTGCGATTGCAAAAGGATTGGTTAGACGGCGTGGATATTGCTGAAGGCGAATTGGTTATTTTAGAAAACTGCCGTTTTAACGAGGGTGAAAAGGGCAATGATGATGCTTTAGCCAAAAAAATGGCTGCCCTATGTGATGTTTATGTAAACGATGCATTTGGCACCGCCCACCGTGCGCAGGCCAGTACCCATGGTATTGCTAAGTTTGTAAAGATCGCTTGTGCAGGGCCATTGTTAGTGGCCGAGCTAGACGCCTTAGGCAAAGCCTTAGACAATCCTAAACGACCATTGGTTGCCATTGTGGGTGGCTCTAAGGTGTCTACTAAGCTTACCGTGTTGGAAACTTTATCTGATAAAGTGGATCAGCTGATTGTGGGTGGTGGCATAGCCAATACCTTCTTGGCAGCTGCAGGGTTCCCCGTAGGCAAGTCTTTATATGAGCCAAGTTTAGTCGCTAATGCAAAAGCCTTGATGGAAAAAACCTCTATTCCCTTGCCTACAGATGTAGTGACGGCAAAAGAATTTAGTGAAACCGCTACGGCGACCACTCAAAGCGCAGCGGATGTTGCGGCAGACGATATGATTATGGATGTGGGCCCAGAAACTGCTCACCACCTAGCCAGTATCCTTAAAGACGCAGGCACAATTATTTGGAACGGGCCTTTGGGCGTATTCGAATTTGACCAATTTGGTGGTGGCACTGAGGTTTTGTCTCACGCTATCGCTGCATCATCTGCATTTTCTATCGCCGGTGGTGGTGATACACTGGCTGCCGTAGACAAATACGAGATTGCGGAGCAAGTGTCTTATATTTCCACAGGTGGCGGCGCATTTCTTGAATTTGTAGAAGGCAAAGAATTGCCTGCAGTGGCCATTTTAGAACAACGTGGCTTGTAATTAGACATTTACTTAAGCTAGCTTAAGTTAGCTTATATTATATTAGATAGAATGGAGAACACCCATGGCTTTAGTCAGCATGCGTCAACTATTGGATCACGCCGCAGAACATAGTTACGGTATACCTGCTTACAATGTGAATAACCTTGAGCAAATGCGTGCCATTATGCAGGCGGCAGATATCACTGATAGTCCCGTAATTGTGCAAGCCTCCGCTGGTGCTCGTAAGTATGCTGGTTCAAATTTTTTAAGGCATCTGATATTGGCGGCCATTGAAGAATTTCCTCACATTCCGGTGTGTATGCATTTAGACCATGGTAATTCGGCCTCTACTTGTCAGCGTGCCATTGCAATGGGTTTCTCGTCAGTGATGATGGATGGCTCTTTAGGTGAAGACTCGAAAACGCCAACCAGCTATGACTATAACGTAGAAGTCACCAAACGTACCGTAGAAATGGCCCATGCGTGTGGTGTTTCCGTAGAAGGTGAGCTGGGTTGTTTAGGCTCTTTAGAAACGGGCGAGGCAGGCGAAGAAGACGGTGTGGGTGCAGTGGGCAAGTTAACCATGGATCAGATGCTTACAGACCCAGATGAAGCAGCAGACTTTGTTGCCAAAACCAAAGTAGATGCCTTAGCTATTGCGTGTGGCACTAGCCACGGTGCATACAAGTTTACACGCCCACCAACGGGTGACATTCTGGCAATAGATCGTATTCGTGACATCCACAGTAAGATTCCAAATACCCACCTTGTAATGCACGGCTCTTCCTCTGTGCCTCAGGACTGGTTAGCTGTTATCAATGAATTTGGCGGTGCCATTCCAGAGACCTATGGTGTTCCCGTAGAGCAAATTGTAGAAGGCATTAAGCACGGCGTACGTAAAATCAACATTGATACCGACTTACGTTTAGCCTCAACCGGCGCTGTTCGTCGTTTCTTGGCCGAAAACCCAAGTGAATTTGATCCGCGCAAATTCCTTACGGTGACCATGCATGCTATGCAGACCTTATGCCAGTCTCGTTATGAGTCATTTGGTGCGGCGGGTAATGCCAGTAAAATCCGCGCTCTTGGTCTAGAAGCTATGGCCGATATGTATGGAGTATAAGCTGGATTAGGTTAGGCTAAGGCAATCATCTGAAGGCAATAAAAAGCCCCGTGCGACTAACATTCTCACGGGGCTTTTTATTGACCATAGATAGGGAAATACGGCTATTTTAAGTCCGTATATTTATTCTTATCAGTGGTTGTTTTTATCGGTGGTTATAGCGGCAAAGTGAAGCGTATATTATCGATGAGCCTTGCTTTGCCTAAATACGCGGCAGCTACAATCACCATGTCTTGGTCATCAGTAGTTGCTGGCTGCAAGTCTGCTTGGCGACAAATTTTGAAGTAGTCACGTGTAAAACCAGCAGACTCAAGCTGGCATTGCGCGTGTTCCTCTAGTTTCGATAGATTACGTTCACCTTTTTCAAGGGCTAATCGGCAGTCTACTAAGCATGCATATAATTGTGCTGCTTGGCTTAACTCGGCCTCGCTTAGATAACCATTGCGAGAGCTTAGCGCTAAGCCGCTTTCTGCCCGTGCAATAGGTGCACCGATGATTTTTACCGGTAGGCAAAGGTCATTGGTTAGTTGCTTAATCACCAAGAACTGTTGGAAATCCTTGAGTCCAAAAATAGCCACATCAGGCTGAACAATACCGAATAATTTACTCACAACGGTAGCTACACCTGTGAAATGACCTGGCCGAGTGGCGCCACACAAAAGATGATCCAGGTGAGGCACCTTTACCACGGTGGAGCTAACGTTAGTAGTGGGGTACATTTCATCTACAGTGGGTGCGAATAACACATGGCACCCGCGACTCATTAGTTTTTCTTGGTCTGCCATAAACGTGCGTGGGTAACCATTAAAATCTTCACCAGGACCAAATTGAAGCGGGTTGACAAAAATACTAGCTACAACTAAATCGGCTTCTTCCAAAGCCCGGTCTATAAGCTGTAAATGGCCTTCATGTAGATTGCCCATAGTGGGCACAAAAGCGATAACCTTATGATCTAGCTTGGCTTGCCATAGATGGCTTCGGAGCTGGTTGATGCTGTCGATAGTATGCATAGTTATGATATCGCAAATTATGGCGTCGTAGGGTTAGCTAAAGCAATGTTCTGGAGTCGGGAAGGTTCCCGATTTTACTTCTGAAACGTAGGCTTGTAATGCGCTGAGAACGTCGCCCTCTTGTTGTAAGAAGTTTTTTACAAAACGGGCAGGTTTGCCAGGTGTGATACCTAACATATCATAAATAACAAGTACTTGCGCATCGGTGTCTGGACCTGCTCCAATGCCGATAACAGGCACAGAGACCGCTTGGGTAATGGCTTTACCTAAGCTACTTGGCACGCATTCTAATAAAATCATACTAGCACCTGCAGCCTCTAATTCTACAGCTTCATTGAGTAGGCTAGCCGCTTGCTCTGGAGTTTTTCCCTGCACTCGATAACCACCCAGTTTATTCACCGCTTGAGGCGTAAGCCCTAAGTGAGCGCATACGGGAATGCCTTGCTCGAAGAGCTTGCTGACAGTGTCTTTGAGCCACAGCCCACCCTCTAACTTAACGATTTGTGCTCCTGCCTGCATCAAGTCTGTTGCGTTAGTCATGGCTTGTTCGACCGTACGGTAACTCATAAATGGCATGTCGGCCATGATCAGGCTTTCACTATTGCCGGCTTCTACACAGCGAGTGTGATACACCATCTGCTCCATGGTCACGGGAAGTGTGGAGTCGTGGCCTTGTAATACCATGCCTAGAGAGTCGCCTACCAAGATGATATCTATACCCGCTTGGTTTACTCGCTGGGTAAAGCTTGCATCGTAGCTGGTAATACAAGTGGCCTTTTCGCCAGCATTTTTCAGGAGTGTTAAGCTGTGCAGTGTAGTTTTTGACATGGGGGCATTAGCTCCGAATGGTTGAATAGGGCAGTGGCAGTGAGTTAGGCTTCAATGCAGATCAAACCATCTATTGGACATTGCTGCAACAGCTCTTGTAATGGGGTACCGTTAGGGAGTACAAGCTCTGGGCAAAGTTCTAGCAAAGGGCCAATAACAAAATCACGATTGCCTAGTTCTGTGTGAGGCACAGTTAAGCGTGCGTTTTGAATGTGTTGATCACCAAATAATAATAGGTCTAAATCAAGGGTGCGGGGCCCCCAATGACGCTCGCGCACGCGTTGATGCTGCTGCTCTATGGATTGTAACTCGTCAAGTAGAGCTAAAGGTTCTAGCTCAGTGGCCAATAGAACCACAGCATTAACAAAATCATCTTGGTCCTGAGGGCCTACGGGCTTGCTCAGGTAGAGTTTAGACGCTAACAGTAATTGGCTTTGAGGTAGCTGTTTTAAGTCCTCCAAGGCCCGCCTAACATGGCCCTTGGGGCTGTCCAGATTACTCCCTAAACCAATGAATGCGTTAACCATCTTCGCTCTCTTTTGGTTTCTTTGGTGCGCGCTTTTTTGGCGCAGGTTTACCTAATTCTTTAGTCATTTGCTCACGTCTTTCACTGCTAGCAAACTGATACTCAGTCCACCATTCGCCTAGGTTCTCTAATTGCTCACCACTGGCTTCGCGCAATAATACAAAATCGTAAGCAGCTCTAAAGCGCTTATTATCTACTAATTCAGCGGCCCGGTTGCCGTGGCGCCTTGGTAGCCTTAGCTGCATATCCCAAATTTCCTTCATGGGTGTGCTAAAGCGTCGTGGAATTGATGTGCGCTTAACCTGTTGTAATATGACATCTTGCGCTGCTTGGTGCATAGCTGGTATTGGTGGCATATTACGAATTTGAGATAGCCTTAGCTGTAATGGGTGCCATAGTAACGCAGCAAATAAATAAGCTGGGGTGACACTCTTTCCTTGGGCAATGCGTTCATCTGAATTACGTAGGGCTAAAACGACAAACTCTTCAACCTGGAAATCCTCTGTTTCGTCGTTCTCAATAGCAGCGTCGGTAGCAGGGAACAAGAACTTAAACAAATCATAATCGCGTAGCAGGTAGTAGGTCTGTTCGCCATTACCAGACAGCAGTAGCTTTAATATTTCTTCAAACATGCGTGCTGCAGGAATGGGCTCCAACAGATGACCTAATGTATGCATAGGCTCCGCTGTGGCTGGGTCAATTTCAAAGTCTAATTTAGCAGCAAAACGAATGGCTCTAAGCATACGTACAGGGTCTTCTCTGTATCGGGCCTGAGGGTCGCCAATCATACGAATGCTGCGTTTTTCTATGTCTTCAATACCACCAGCAAAGTCGTGGATAGTGAAGCCATTAATGTTGTAATACATGGCGTTGATAGTAAAATCTCGGCGCATGGCGTCGTCATCTACGGTGCCGTAAACGTTATCACGCAACAACATACCGCTTTCGGCTTGTTTGGCTTGGTTGCTATTGTCGCTGGTGAGGTGGCTTGCTCTAAAGGTAGCCACTTCAATGATTTCACGGCCAAAGCGCACATGTACTAAGCGAAAACGACGGCCAATAAGAATGGAATTTCTAAATAGCTTATGCACTTGTTCTGGGTGTGCATCCGTAGCGATATCGAAATCTTTGGGTTGCTTACCCAGAAGAATGTCACGCACTCCTCCGCCTACTAAAAATCCTTGGTAGCCTGCATCTTTTAGTCGATAAAGCACCTTTAATGCATTGTCACTAATGTCACGGCGAGAAATATCATGATGATCTCGGGTGATGATGTTGGGGCCTGCCGGCACTGCTGCTGCCGGCTGATCACTTTTGACCATGTTAACCAGCTTAGAAATAAAACCCATAGAAGTCGTCGACTCAGTTCGGTGGAAAATCAAAAAACAAATCTAGCGCGCATTCTACCATTGCCTTGCTAGCTAGACAAAGGCAATAGGGTCCTGCATCTGCTTAGGCACGCTGTTGATATCCCATTGCTCCACTGCCCAAGCTAATTGCTCTTCAACAGGGGCTTGGCGAAAGCTGCATGGGGTAGCTTGGCCTAAGCGTTCTAAAGCCTCAGATAACAAAGCGGGAGCTTGCGACATGTCTAATGGCGCGGCTAAATTTTGTTTGCTGAGCTTTTGCCCGTGGTTATTGGTAATGATAGGAAGGTGTCCATAAATAGGTTGTTTATAACCTAAACAGGCTTGTAACCAAACTTGGCGAGGTGTTTGATGATACAAGTCACTGCCACGAATAATGTGGCTTATGTTTTGTTCAGAGTCATCTACAACGACAGCCAGTTGATAGGAAAATAGTTGATCTTTTCGTTGTACCACAAAGTCACCCACTTCATTGGCCAGATGCTGTGTCTGGGGGCCAATAATAACATCGTCTACGGTAATGCTTTGCTGGGGCATCACAGTGCGAAGTGCGACATCAATTGTAGGTGGTGGGTGAGTTAAGCAGTGGCAGCTATAAAGTGGATCGGCCTGAAATTGTGCCCGGCTGCAACTGCAGGCATAAATTCGGCCTTGTTGGCGCAGTTGTTCGAGGGCTTCGTTGTAGGCAGGTTGTCGCTGGCTTTGAAGCATTGGTTCGCCATCCCAGTGTAACCCAAAGATGTCTAGGCAAGAGAGAATGGCATCGATGGAACCAGGGGCAGTGCGTGGTGGATCTAAGTCTTCTATGCGGACTAACCAAAGACCTTGGTTAGCGCGGGCATCTAAGTAGCTTGCAACAGCGGCTACTAGAGAGCCAAAATGTAAAGGGCCGCTCGGCGTTGGAGCAAAGCGGCCTATATAGCTCATGCTAAGCCTATTTACCTAGCTGCTTCTCTTTGATCTCTGCAAGGGTTTTGCAGTCAATACATAAAGTCGCAGTAGGGCGGGCTTCTAGCCGGCGGATGCCAATTTCAACACCACAGGTGTCGCAATAACCATATTCGTCGTGCTCAATGAGCTCTAGCGTGTCATTGATTTTATTAGTCAACTTGCGCTCACGATCACGGGCTCTGAGCTCAAGAGAGAATTCTTCTTCTTGACTGGCGCGGTCATTAGGATCGGCAAAGTTGGCAGCGTCTTCTTTTAGGTGATTAACAGTGCGGTCAACTTCTTCCATTAAGTCTTGTTTCCAGGCGTGTAAGATCATTTTAAAGTGATCTCGCTGGGCTGAATTCATGTACTCTTCACCCTTTTTCACCTTATAAGGGGTAAAGTGTTTTAATAGTGATGCATTTGAATTTGACATAACTTGATTCGTTTTTGAGAGCGGCGGCATTTAGATTTATTACTAAAAGGCACGGCCCAATTTCTGTTGGTAATTTAACGGCGACAAAATAGCAGAATAATGTTGCTAAATCTAGTTAAAATGCGTCCGTCATAGAATTATTCTTTTATTATACGTGGTTACGCCTCCTGTTCAAAGTAATTTCAGTTACAATTCATAGGCTTGCTATGATTAGTGTTTTTTCAAAAAAATACAGTTGAAAAACCTCTACTAATATAATGAAGCCCTCGCTCTAATCATCGGATAGTTCAAATGAAGTTTTTGTTGCCATTACAGGCGGGTACCCTACACCGACGGTATAAGCGTTTTTTGGCCGATGTGGCGACCCGTGATGGAACCCCATTAACCTTACACTGTCCTAACACTGGATCGATGAAGAACTGTGCTGAGCCTAATAGTCGGGTTTGGTACTGGGATTCAGCAAACGAAAAGCGTAAATACCCTTGTACGTGGGAGCTGGTGGAGATAGAGCAGCAGTTCTTGGCTTGTATAAATACTCAACGAGCTAATGGCCTGGTTGTAGAGGCGATAAATAACGCCACAATTACTCAATTACAAGGCTATGGTAAGTTGCAAACTGAGGTAAAATACGGCCAGGAAAATAGTAGGATAGATATCTTTTTGAGCCAACATAAGCATTTGCCAGACTGTTATGTAGAAGTGAAAAATGTCACCCTTATGACATCTCAAGGACAGGGCTTGTTTCCTGACGCAGTGACATTACGGGGACGTAAACATCTGCGTGAATTGGCACATATGGTTACTCAGGGCCAGCGTGCAGTATTAGTCTATTGTGTGGCACACACTGGGATAACTCAGGTATCACCCGCATGGGATATAGACCCAGCTTATGCTGAAGCTTTGGTTTGGGCTATAGAGCAAGGTGTTGAAGTGATGGCTTATGGAGCGGCGATTAGCTTAACCGAAATGACCTTGGAGCGTGTTGTGCCGGTGAACATGATAAAGCAAGCTTAAGCTTCAGGAATATTCAGGAATAGTACAATAGATTTTTTCATCACGTTCTTCTACGTATAGGCTGGTGAGAGACTGTTGATGACATGGGCCGCTTATACAAAGGCCCTGTTCAATAGTAAATAATGCGCCATGAGTAGCGCACTGGATAAACTGCTTGTCGTAGTCTAAGAATTGGTCTGGGAGCCATTCCAAAGGTACTTTACGGTGGGGGCAGCTATTGCGATAGGCTACAAGATTACCTTGATGGCGCAGCACAAACAGATTGGTACCATTAATGATAAAGCCTTTGCTTTGGCCTTCCTCAAGCTCTTGGCTGCGTATAAGCAGAGTGGGTTGTGGACTCGAAAGCATAGGTGTGATCAACAATAAGGAATGAATAGATGGGTAGCATAACAGAATTGAGACCGCACATTGACTAAGCAACGATCCAATAATAAAGCCAAATCAAAAGTGTCTGTAGGATGGATATCGTGGGTCTGGCTCTTCAAGTTTGCCACAGTGTTGATGGTGGTGGGTGTTGTTGCACTAGTGTATCTTGATGCTCAGATAAGGCACCGATTCGAGGGCTATCGCTGGTCTTTGCCCGCTAAAGTGTACTCGCGTCCGCTCGAGCTTTTCAAAGGCCAACAGCTGGCCACAGGGCAGCTAGACTATGAGCTTACCCAGTTGGGGTATCGCTGGGTGGAGCATGCAAAAGCACCGGGGCAAGTGCAAAAAACAAACAAGGGTATCGCTATTTATAGTCGAGGTTTTCGTTTTGCCGATGGTGATGAGCAAGGGTTTTTGGTAGAAGTGAGTCTGCAGAAAAACACAATCACAGACTTACGCCAACCATCAGGTGCGAGTAAAGCCCTGTTAAGGCTGGAACCCCAGTTAGTTGGCGGTATTTATCCCGCACATAATGAAGACCGAGAACTCATCCAGTTAAATGACTTACCTAATGGTTTCATTGAAACTTTGTTAGCAGTGGAGGATCGTAACTATTACACTCATTACGGAATCTCCCCTTGGGGCATTGTGCGAGCTATGTGGGCCAATATTCAGGCGGGTTCAGTGGTGCAAGGGGGTAGTACCTTAACGCAGCAGCTTGTGAAAAACTTTTACCTAACAGACCGACAGACCATATGGCGCAAGCTCATTGAAGCCCCGATGGCGCTATTACTAAATATTCATTACAGCAAAGACGAAGTTTTAGAAGTGTACCTCAATGAGGTATTTGTTGGACAAGCGGGTAAGCGAGCAATCCATGGCTTTGGTCTTGCTAGTCGGTTTTATTTTGGACAACCTTTAAGTGAGCTTAAATTGCACCAGGTAGCACTTTTGGTTGGCTTGGTTAAAGGCCCTTCTTATTACAACCCCCAAAGACACCCAAAAAGAGCGACTAAAAGACGCAATTTGGTGTTGTCCATCCTAGCTCAACAAGGCTTAATTTCAGACGCCCAAAAAATGCAGTATCAAGGGTTGCCGCTAGATCTGACAGAGGCCAGTCAGGTGAGCCGCTATCCTGCCTATATGGACGTAGTAAGGCAGCAATTACAGCAGAATTACCAGCCATCAGCGTTATCTAGTCACGGGTTGCGCATTTTTACTAGTTTAGACCCATGGGTGCAGCATCAAGCAGACACAGCCATGGCAGAGCAAGTGAAAAAGCTTAACCAGCGCCACGGCAAGATAGACGGTTTACAAGGCGCGATAGTGGTGAGTCATAGAGACAGTGGCGAATTATTAGCACTAGTAGGCGATTATAACGGTGGTTATGCGGGGCATAACTGGGCCTTGGATCGAAGCCGTCAAGTGGGTTCGTTATTAAAGCCTGTAGTGCATCTTGCTGCTCTAGAAACAGGCCGGTTTAGCCCAGTTACTATTATTGATGATGGCCCAGTTTCGTTACCTCAACCCGATGGGACTCTATGGCAACCGCAAAACTACGATCGTAAGTCCCATGGCAAGGTGCCCATGTACGAGGCCTTGGCAAAATCTTATAATCAGGCTAATGTACGCTTAGGTATGCAGGTGGGTGTGGATAAGGTGTTGCAACAGTTGAGAAGAATGGGTGTAGAACAGCCTATTCCTGCGTACCCTTCAGTATTATTGGGTGCCGTTGAAATGTCGCCCTTGCAGGTGAATCAAGTGTATCAAACCATAGCTGGGAATGGTTTTTATAGCCCCTTGAGCCTAGTGCGCCAAGTAACAGAAGCCAACGGCCTGCTATTGAGCCACTTTCCTTTTGCCGTGCGTCAGGCGGCCAGCAACGATGCAACCTATTTGTTACAGCATGAAATGCGTATGGTGGCAAATTATGGGACGGCTAGGGGGGTTTATCAATATTTGCCCAAGCAACAACAAGTGGCGGCAAAGACCGGTACCACCAATGACCAGAGAGACAGTTGGTTTGCGGGGTTTAGTGGACAACACGTGGCGACTGTCTGGCTTGGTAGAGAAGATGCTAAACCAACGCCACTAACTGGGGCAGGGGGTGCGCTGCATGTTTGGGGGCAACTAATGCAGCATTTGGCGTACACAACCTATGAAGACATCAAGCCACAATCGGTAGAGCATTATTACCTCAATATAACAACGGGTAAAACCATGCCCAATAACTGCCCCAACGGTGTTTGGTTGCCGATACCTAAAACATCGGCACCTTCATTTAATACAACCTGTGGATATTAGTCAGTAATGTATAACAATCAAATCACATCCTGTAAATTCGTTTCACTCATATCATTGGTGATTTTCTTGGGGGCCTGTGCAGCGCCAGGCTATGGCCCTATCGTTGAAGACCTAAGTGTGCAGGCCAGGGTTTCCGAACGCATGTCTGTTCTACCTAATAATGTTTCGACCAAAGCGCCTACTAACACTACAGTGGTATCTCCTCCGCCGGCACCAGTGGTCACAGCAAAGCCTAAACCTTACGTGGCCCCTAAAGCAGTGGTCACCATTACGGCGCAGCCCATATCTAATCAAGTAATAACACAATTAGCCACGCAGGAAGATACACCAGTTGCGGTACAAGAGGCTTCATTACCTGCGTCAGACCAAGCGGTGGTGGAACAGTTGTTGACTGAAGCGGATCAGCTAAAGGCGCAAGGTAAGGTGACTCAGGCAGTTATTCAACTTCAAAGAGCTCAGCGTATTGCTCCGCGGGAGCCTAAAGTTTACGCCCGCTTGGCGGCCTTGCAGCTATCCTTAGGTGAAGCATCCCGGGCTGAACAGTTAGCTCTTAAAGGCTTGACCTTAGTGCCAAACAAGAAAAGCTATCAGTACTATTTCTGGAAGTTAATTGGCGCTAGCCGAAGTAATTTAGGCGATAGCCAAGGTGAAGCTGAGGCCATACGTCAAGCAGCGAAATATAAATAACCGCCAAACGTGAGTATGGTTAAGCCATTCCATAGCAAAGCAAACGTAGTATTAAATGACCATAGGCTTGCCACCATCAACCCAAAATAAAAGCCCAACACAATCGAGTGCTTTTTAATGGCTTGCCCCTGCGTTATAGCACTTTTTATGATCCTAAAAAAGGCGACTAAGAGAGCTAATGCGCTGGCAATGAGGACAAACTCACCATAATCGTTACCTGCCTCTGCACGGCGCATAAGTTCAAACATGGCTGCTAAAGCTAGAAAGATACGCCCCCAGGTGGCTCGCTGCCATTGCCAGCCAAGAGCCAAATCTAATAACACCAAAGCCATCATAGGAAACCCTACATACAAGCTGAGGTTGTCGCCAAGGATAGCCATTTCAGGTTCAATAAATGGGCTAAAAATAGGTGCATTAGCAATGCACGCATAAGCTCCTAACCACAGGCACAGTGCTGCTGTTTTATACGCGTCTTGCGAGTCTCTAAGGCGCCACAACAGCACGCCTAAAGCAATAAGAAATGCTGACAGAAGCAGATACGTAAAGCTCAACATGACTTAATACTCAGCATGGTTTAAAGCTGGGCAAAAGCCCGCTCGGCTGCATCTAGTGTGTGAGCCAGTTCTTTGTCGCCATGTGCTGCAGAAACAAACCCAGCTTCGAAAGCTGAAGGTGCTAGGTATACTCCTTGTGCCAACATCAAGTGAAAGAAGCGGCCAAACTTTTCTGCATCACAGGCCATGGTTTCTGCAAAGCAGGTCACCTGAGGTTGGTCGGTGAAGAATAAGCCAAACATAGCGCCCACCTGACTAGTGTGAAAATCTACGTTTGCTGCGCTGGCTCGCTCTTTTAGGCCTGCCAATAGTTGGCTGGTGTAGCTTGTCAGTTGCTCGTAAAAACCAGGTTGGCTGATTTCATCAAGCATAACTAGACCTGCGCTCATAGCTACAGGGTTGCCTGATAAGGTGCCAGCTTGATACACAGGACCTAAAGGTGCCAGAGAGTGCATAACTTCGCTACGCCCACCAAAAGCCGCCACAGGCATGCCGCCACCAATCACCTTACCCAAGGTGGTTAAGTCTGGTGCTATGTTATATCGTCCTTGAGCGCATTGAGGTCCAACACGAAACCCTGTCATCACTTCATCAAAGATCAGTAGGGCGCCGCTGGCATCACATGCTTCTCGCAAGCATTGCAAAAAACCATCTTGCGGGGGAATGCAGTTCATATTGCCAGCCACGGGCTCAACGATAATGCAGGCGATCTCTGCGCCCATCTCAGCAAAAGTTTGTTTAACGCTGTCGCTGTCGTTGTAGCTGAGAGTTACAGTGTGTTCAGCGATGCTGTCTGGAACGCCAGGAGAGCTAGGAACACCAAGAGTTAGCGCACCGGAGCCTGCTTTAACTAACAGCGAGTCTGAGTGGCCATGGTAGCAGCCCTCAAATTTAACAATTTTGTCACGGCCGGTGTGGCCACGAGCAAGTCGAATTGCGCTCATGGTTGCTTCGGTGCCAGAGCTGACCATACGGACCATATCCATGTGTGGCAGGAGGCTACATAACTTATCGGCCATTGCTGTTTCTACTCGTGTGGGAGCGCCAAAACCTAAACCATTTTCAATGCTGCTGGATACAGCGGCCAGAACTTTAGGATGTGCGTGACCTAAAATCATCGGCCCCCACGATCCAACATAATCCACGTATTGAAGATCGTCTTCATCGGTTAGCCAAGCTCCTAAGCCACGTTTAAAAAATAACGGATGGCCACCTACGCCTTTAAATGCGCGAACTGGAGAATTAACCCCGCCAGGAATGTGTTGTTGAGCGGCTTCAAATAGCTGGGCAGAAACAGGTGTTCGATTGGACGACATAGTGCACTCTTAATAAGGAGAAAAAGCAAAATTAAGCGGCTATTATCCCCTGAAAGGACCTTCGCTGCTAATCCTTTTGTGTGTATTCTAGTATTTCTTCTACTGGCAGTACGCCTATGATGCTGCCATCAATGTCGGTAATGAGAAGTTGTTGGTAATTACACTTTTTACATAAATCCCAGGCTTCTTTAAGAGTGGCTCGAGATGAGCAAAAGCCAAAAGCTGTGGCAGGGAATCCTGCCGCTTCAATCAAACCTATGGGTGAGCTCTTATCTAGGGTGATCTGACTTTGATGTAAAACGTGGTCAACCTCGTTATTGAGACTGCCATTGTGCTTATTAATAACCAACCAGTTAGAGCCTCTTTGTGCGGCTGACAAATAACCTGCAATATCATCGTCACGGTGATGGCTTATATCATCGTGCATTAAGCTGGTAACACCTTGATGATTTAATGCCTGGGTGATCGGATTAGCTTGGTAATCCAATCCCTGTTTACGTAATACTTCCACAAAGGCAGAGTCTTGCTTGAACACGTAGCTACAACTGATGTTAGCGATCACGATGGTAGCCATACCAGGCAGGATAATGCCGGGGTTATGAGTTAACTCCATGAGTGCAATCAGGGCAGCTAAGGGGGCTTGCAATACAGCACTCATCATCGCGCCCATGCCTAGCATGGCGTAGAAGCCAGCATCTGATGTGGGCCCGTCTAATACATAGCTACTTATATGACCTAACGCAGAGCCAGCACATGCCCCCATAAGAAGGGTGGGGCCAATTAAGCCGATAGGCATGCCCAAGCCCACACTAATAGCGGTCGCAAATAATTTGGCAAGAGCTAGTGCAACCAGCAAACCTAATGCATATTGCCCTTCAATGGCCATTAGAATGCTGTCAGTACCCATTCCCATCACTTGAGGCACAAAGTAGGCTAGGGAGCCAGTAAATGTACCAGCTATAAGCATTCTGGCCAGCACCGGGCGAGCCGAGAAGTTTTGCATGCTGGTGAGCGTTTTGGTGAACAAGGCTGCCATGGCTCCAAGGACTACCCCATAAACCAAAATAAGTGGCATTTCACGCATGTTGACCATGCTGATATCCGGCGCCATGAAGGCCATCTCGGCGCCATACAAATTGTTATGCAGCAGCGTTGCGGTAACTGCTGCAATGATGACTGGCGTAAAGCCCATGATGCTGTATTCCAGCATAACCACTTCCATCGCAAAAATGACACCAGCCATCGGGGTGTTAAACGAGGCTGCTATAGCGCCTGCCGTACCGCAGGCCACCATAAGACGCACGCTGTTGTTTGGTAGGTGAAAAAAACTCCCTATTTGTGAACTCACGGCAGAGCCTAGGTGAACTGCAGGACCTTCTCTTCCGCCAGACTGACCTGTCAAAATTCCTATGGCACCACCGACAAATTGTGCCAGAGTATTTTTAAATGGCATCCTACCTTGGTGATAGGCCATACGGGCCATTACATGTGGGACACCTGTTTTACGCTCATCAGGAGTAAACAACATAAGCCAAAGGCCAATAAGGAGTCCTCCAATGACGGGAAGGAAGAAATACCATATAGGGTCTAAGTGTTCAAAACTTTCAGCGGTGCCACCTGGGAGCCAGTTTGCAAGAGGGATTTCAAACAAGCTTCGGAACGCGACAATGACTAATGCTGCGGCGACACCGCTTACAAAGCCAAGCAAACTAACTTGAGGCAAGGCGTCGTTATACGCGAGCCGACGACGGAAATGGCTAGCCCTGAAATTGGTTGGTTTTAGGCGAGAGGTTAACTTTTGTTTTAGTTTGACCATAGGAAAAAAATTGTTAAAGCGTTATATATGTGTTGTAAATACCAGTGATGATGCGTGCAGTTTACCTTACATTCATCATGCTGCCTAACATCCTCATAGCCATTATTATCATGCATCCCTTTAGCTTTGTTGCTGTGTCTATTATCATGGCTTTAGACAAGTCTTTATAGAAAGGAAATGAGTGTGAAAAAAGTAGCCATTGTTGGTGGTACGGGGTATACGGGAGTTGAGTTGTTACGTCTTTTGGCGCGCCATCCTCAGGTTGAGGTGTGTGCTATAACCTCACGTTCGGAGGCGGGTAAGGCAGTGTCAGATATATACCCAAGCCTGCGTGGAGAATATGATTTGGCCTTTACTGCGCCAACAACAGAAACTTTGGCTCAAGCCGACTTAGTCTTCTTTGCTACGCCTAATGGTGTAGCAATGAAACAGGTGCCTGATTTGCTGGCAGCGGGTACTAAGGTCATCGATTTAGCAGCTGACTTTCGTATTCAGGATATTGATGTTTGGTCCCACTGGTATGGCATGGAACATGCTTGCTCTGAGCTAGTATCACAAGCGACCTATGGTTTGCCAGAGGTTAATAAAAGTGCCATTAAGGGCGCTAATTTAGTCGCCAACCCTGGGTGTTATCCAACGGCTGTGCAGTTAGGTTTGTTGCCTTTGATTGAGCAAGGCCTGATTGATACGCAGCACATCGTTGCCGACTGCAAGTCTGGTGTGAGTGGTGCTGGACGTGGTGCGGCTGTAGGGAGTTTGTTGTGCGAAGCAGGTGACAGTTTTAAGGCCTATGGAGTGGCTGGTCATCGCCACTTGCCAGAAATAAAGGAACGTCTATCCGTAGCTAATGACGGACCAGTAGGGGTAACTTTTGTGCCTCATTTAGTGCCCATGATCCGTGGTATTCACGCCACCCTGTATGCTCGTTTGACGAGCGATGACCGATCCTTGGAATCTATTCAGGCATGGTTTGAATTGCGTTATAAGGATCATCCTTTTGTAGACGTGATGCCACTAGGAAACCATCCAGACACTCGCAGCGTGCGCGGTTCAAATATTTGCCGTATTGCATTACACCAACCTCAAGGAGAGGATACTTTGGTGATCTTGTCTGTTATTGATAACTTAGTCAAAGGCGCTGCTGGACAAGCCATTCACAATATGAATTTGATGTTGGGATTGGAAGAAACGGCAGGTTTAGATATTGTGCCTTTAGCGCCCTAGTTGTGATCCAAGTAAAGGCGCAGATTGCCTGCGCTAATACTTGACTAAATTACTAGGTTAAGCGCATAATTCCTGCCCTGAAAATGTAAAGAGAGCGTTATGCCCCACACTGACGAACAAGATTACTTTGATGCTACATCGCCAGCGATGGGTTTCACTGACTCTGCAGCAAAGAAAGTGTCTCACCTGATGGAAGATGAAGATAATCAGGACTTGCGCTTACGTGTGTATGTTACAGGCGGTGGTTGTTCTGGGTTTTCTTACGGCTTTACCTTTGATGATAAAGTAGCAGAAGATGATACCCAGATCGAAAATGGTGAGGTGACTATGGTGGTCGACGCTATGTCGATTCAGTACTTGATGGGAGCTACAGTTGATTACAAGGAAAGTTTACAAGGATCACAATTCTCCGTTACCAATCCTAATGCAACCACAACCTGTGGCTGTGGTTCCAGCTTCTCCATATAAGGCTACTAATTAGACACCAATGGACTGCCTAGTCGGTAAGACTCTAGCTGGGCTAAAATGGCATCCGCCGCTGGTTTGAATACTTCCATCTGTGTTTTATTAAGTGGCTGTACGTTAGGAAATTTCACTTTCAGTGGGTCCTGGTATACGCCGTTTGAGCGAAATTCATAATGCAAGTGTGGTCCAGTGACTAAGCCTGAAGAGCCAATGTAGCCAATAATTTGCCCTTGTTTTACACGGCTGCCTTTTTTCACCTTACTGTTGTATTTAGACATATGGGCATACAAAGTGGTGTAAATGCCTGCGTGTTGTAAGATAATCGTGCGGCCATAGCCCCCTTTAGTTGCTCGCCAAATTACTTTACCATCTCCAGATGCTTTGATTGGCGTGCCGGTGGCTGCAGCGTAGTCAACACCTCTATGAGGTCGGCTTGTTTTAAGAACAGGGTGCAGGCGGTTTGGATTGTACTTAGAGCTAATGCGAAAGAAATCTACTGGGCTACGTAAAAAGGCTTTACGCATGCTGTAGCCTTTAGGCGAGTAATAGCTGCCGTCACTGTGTCGAATGGCATTAAATACTTCCCCTCGATTAGTGAATTGAGCTGCTAAGATACGGCCTTCCCCAATGAGTGCATCATCTAGGTATTTCTCCTCATAGATGAGTGCAAACTGATCTTGTTCTCGAATGTCTAAAGCGAAATCAATATCCCAGCCAAATATATTCGCCAGCTCCATGAGTTTTTTCTGGCTTAGCCCTGCGCGCTGACCGTCTACAAACAAGGAACTACTAATGACGCCCTGTATAAAGCGAGGTTCGATGTCTGGCTCACGAGTAATTGTTTCAACCGTGTAGTGGCCCTTTTCTTGGCGGGAGACGATGATTTGTTGCAAGGGGGTTTTGATGTGGCGAACTTTTAGCAGCTGCCCACCATCAATCACAAAATCCAAAGTGTCCCCTGGGAATAGTGTGCGAAGTGACTTAGATTTCTTGGTGGCTTGCGTTACCCGGTATACATCTTGTGCGGATAATCCGACACGCTGAAATAGGGCGCTAAGACTGTCGCCAGACTTAACGGTAACAGAAGTCCACTTTTCAACATTAAGTTCGACAGTAGGTTGAACTGGAGGCTGAACACTTTCAACGGGTAGTTTTGGGCTTAAATCCAGAGTTTGGCTGGTATTGGTCTCTGTGTTTTCTGCGGTGCTTGTTTCATCGGAGCTGGACCAAAGGCCAATAACAAGCATCATCAAAAAAAGAAAAATCAGGACTAGTATGTATGGTTTTGGGAAATGCTGTAAAAATTTGGAAAGGGTTATCATAACGTGTGGATATAACTATTTAAAAAGGGAAATGGCCTAAGCGCCACATGATAACACGCCTGACCGGCAAAAATAGCCTGTTTTACGCCAGATTTCACTACTAGAAGGGCGCGTCAGCGCTTTTCTATTACCCCTAAATCAAGCTAGAATACGCGCTTTCCAGTCCGTTACATGGCGGACCCCAACACTTTAAATAATTGCACAAATAAGCGACAACCTATTATGACTGCTGTAGACACTAACTTACTCGCCGATTTACAAATGCGCGGACTGGTTAATCAAATGACCTCCCCCGAAGAACTTACGCAGCATTTGCAAGAGTCTCGGGTGCTCTACTGTGGGTTTGATCCAACAGCTGATAGTTTGCATATTGGTAGCTTGGTTCCCTTGTTAGTGTTGCGCCGCTTTCAGCAAGCGGGTCACAAGCCTTTGGCTTTGGTAGGTGGTGCTACGGGCATGATCGGTGATCCAAGCTTTAAATCTCAAGAACGTAAGCTCAATACCATCGACATCATCAATCAGTGGGTAGACCGCCTTAAGGCTCAAGTGTCTGCTTTTATTGAATTTAATGATCAAGCAAATAGTGCAGCAGTAGTGAATAACTACGATTGGACTAAAGACGTGGATGTACTAACGTTTTTGAGGGACGTGGGCAAGCATTTCTCGGTCAGCTCCATGATTCAAAAGGAGTCTGTTAAGCAGCGGCTAGAACGTGATGGAGAGGGTATTTCTTTCACTGAGTTTGCCTATATGATTTTGCAATCCTTTGATTTCTCCGAGCTGTACAAGCAATACAATTGCAGTCTCCAGATAGGGGGTAGTGATCAGTGGGGCAATATTACGGGTGGAATAGACTTAACTCGTCGACAGCATCGAGCTCAAGTGTTTGGTTTAACGCTACCCTTAGTGACCAAATCTGATGGCACAAAGTTTGGCAAAACTGAAAGCGGCACCATTTGGTTAGATGCCAAAAAAACCTCACAGTATGCATTTTACCAGTTCTGGATCAATACAGCCGACGCTGATGTCTACAAATTCTTACGGTTCTTTACCTTCTTAACTGAAGCGCAGATGGTTGCTATTGAAGACCAAGATAAAGCTGCAGAGGGTAAGCCTCAAGCGCAAAGCGTTTTGGCAACTGAAGTGACGCGCTTGGTCCACGGCGAAGAGGGATTGCAAGCCGCCTTAAGAATAAGTGAGGCGCTTTTTTCTGGACAACTTGAGCAATTAACTAAGGCAGACCTACAGCAGCTTTTTCTGGATGGTATGCCAGCCTCCAAGATTGAAGAGAAAAGTATGACCTTGGTTCAGGTGTTGGTTGATTCTGGTTTGGCCAAGTCTAATAAGATGGCTCGAGAATTTATTGGTAATAATGCTGTTAGCGTGAATGGTGACAAA
>Ga0308015_10000159_pt1 | contig 33806 bp, 58 predicted proteins | sample Neamet231_FD_203128 | JGI IMG/M metagenome (GOLD analysis project Ga0308015, IMG submission 203128) | Marine microbial communities from water near the shore, Antarctic Ocean - #231 | ecosystem: Environmental > Aquatic > Marine > Unclassified | place: Southern Ocean | collected 2014-07-28
ATCATCATCATTAAACCTAAGTGACTGCTCTATCTCATAACTGCCAGCACCGCTAGCACCCAATAATTGATTCTCGTTTAAGACGCCCATTATTTCACATCCAAAGACACTACCGCATGAATCTTGGTTGCGGCTGCTACCACATAATCAAGCCGATCAACGGACGCTGCTGCTGTGCTGAGTGTGGGGGCTGTACCGCCAGCGAACTTAAAGTTAGTCCCGTAGGCCAGTGTGCGTGAGCCTGTTCCGTCTTGTGTGATAAATATAGAACCAGACTGACCAGCTACAGTATTTGTGGGGTTAGCCAATGTGCGGTTGCCAGCTAGGGTGACAGAGTAGTTGTTGCTCAATGCCAGGTTTGTGGCAATGCTGGTTGCATCTGTAAGTGCTACAACAGCACCTATTGCTGCACCTGTCATAGTGCCACCAGCTTTTGGTAGTGCTGCGTTGGCAGTTGTAGTAGTAGTAGCCAAAGCAGTAGTGGTAGCTTTAGCAGCTAACAATGTATTAGCGGCAGACTTAGTATAATGATCTGCAACAGTAAAGATCTTCAAGGACACAACAGTCACTTCATCATTCAAGGCCAGTGCAACAGTGAAGGTGACGCTGTTTCCGTTAGTTGCTGTGTAGTCTGTTACATCTGTTAATAAGATACCGTTAACAGTTACTTCTACAAGGGTAGCGACATAACTCAGACCTGTCTTAACTGTTTGTCCTGCAGTGGCAAGGAAGGATATCTTCTCTTGTGTCTTGCGACTAACCTTTCCACTTCTACCTATGTATGACATGTATTATTCTCCTGCTGGCATTAATAGCTTTAAAGCTGCTGCATCTGAGGCTGCATCCATGCTCACTTGAAGTGCAGCATCGTTAGTTCGGATAACTGCCCGTGCTGCTTCTGCTGCTACTTTTTCTGCTGGTATAGTGACTTTAACGTCTAAGGGTGCAAACTGTTTATTGCGTGAGACTCTACGAGCATCGTGTGCAATTACCTTTGCTTTTGTCATGTCTACTGTAATGCTCATTTTGGAAACTCCGCTTTAATTGCTGCTATGGCATCGGGCCATGTGGTTGTTGAGTTGACTAAATCGTCATACCGCATCTCGTCTTGGTTGAGTAAGTCGTACTTGGCCTTGCGTGAACGTGCGTAAACCTTTGCGTCCCACTCACCCTTTAGGGTAGTCATGTGAGTAGCCCTAGTGTCTTCATTATCATAAGCAGCTTGCCCAAAGCGAGAAACTATCTCTTTCCATACTGAGCTATTTGAATCTGCCCATACTTTTTGATTAATGTAATTCATATTGTTTCCTTAGCTTAGGCGACAGCCGCCCCATTGAGAATGGCCTGTGTATACATCGCTTGGGTCAGCAGTGTAAACAGCAATAGTATCTCCTGCTGACAAAGGGACAACACCTGACCAAGATAAGATTTTATCATCTGCATTATAATTCACTGCTAAGTATTCATCACCAGCAAATTGAAAGGCTAACCTTGCTGAGTTCTTAAGTAAGCCGAAAGCATTGAATACGTCATTTTGAGCAGTATAAATAGCGAACCAGAACAGATAAACGCCTGTTGTAGGGGCTGTGTACTTATGTGTGGTGGTGGAAAAGTTATTCCCGTCATCAAAAGAATCGCCTGTGGAATCATCGTTAAAAGCTACGACAACGCCATTAGCAAGACTTTGCCAAGCAGAACCATTAAACCTAGCAGCAAATGCCTGTGACCCTGCTTTCAGTGCAGTATCCCAGTTATCATCACCTCGTATTACTGTAGCCATTAGTCACCCACTCCATCCGTTAGCTCGGATGCTTCAATGGCCCATGCGTTACGAAATGTCCTGTCTGAAGGTACATAACTATCTTCAACAATCTTGTAAGCCAAGCCAGTTGGTACGTCTTTAGCCGCAGTCTCTGCATCAGTTAAGGAACAGTTTGGGGCTGGTGTGATGACTGCAATGCCATCTGTTGTTGCGTATATGATTTTCATTTGTTTGTTCCTATTATGTTGAGAATATTACGATGGATACGCCTGCGGAATCAGTCCATCCAGCTCCACCACCGTAAGCATCTGATATTCCCACAGGAATGTATGCTGTTGTTCTCGCAGAGTTATCATATTGAACAACGGATGGATACCAACTCGTATATTTCATCGCGGTTCCTACCCAAACGTAATTAGCATCAGACATGACGGGGCTTATATTTACACGGTACTTGCCTGTGCCAATGTCTGTAATTGAACTGACGTTATAAGATTTATCAATTGATACTGTATTACTTCCATTGAATGCTACCCAAGCCTTAGCCATACGCTTATCTAACGCTGGAATACTTGGGGGATTAGTTGTGCTGCCGTCTGAGTGGAGGAGGGTGTTAGCTTTAATTGTACTCATTATGCTTGGCCTCCCATGATAATGACGTTAATGTCATCAGCGTCATAATGAGCTCGGTCGCCTGTAAATATAGTAGCAATCTCTATAAAAGTCGTAGTTTGAGTATACGGATGTGCATCTCTATTAGGGTTAGAGTTATTAGCATCAAGGGCAGTTTCGTAGGCACAAGCCATAGCGCAAGCCCAGTTAGCATTAGCCATTGCTGTGGCAAATGTAGCCCGATATTTTCCTGTTGCTATGTCGGTAATACTGCTAATGTTTGCTGAGTCACGGATTGATATTGTATTTAGACCACTAAAATTAATCCACGCTGTAGGTATCAACTGCTGTGACTTCACTGTCGGAATGCCACCAGCTACATTCATTAAATCATTTGCTTTAACTGTACTCATAAGACCACCCACGTTGACCCAGAGGCCACTGTTACTGTCTTCCCTGAGTTCACTGTAATCGGCCCTATAGTCATACCATTTTCTGAACCAGCAAAGGTTATGTTCTCTGCTATTACTTTGGCATTGGTCCTTACTACTGAAGCTGTACCTAGTGATGGGCCACCTAATGCATTATCAAGTGCGCTAGCCAGTACATCACCGCCAGCATCCAGAAGAGTCGCCATGTTTCTTGCTCTGCTCATCCTGCAATCTCCGTTAAGGTAATTGTGCTAGTGCCACGTGCATCGTAGTCACCATTATCTTGGGTGTTAGGTCTGTTAATATACATAACAGCGTTAGCGTAAGAGGCTCCAATCGTACCTACTACTGAATATGTAGTCGCACTGGTTGTTGAAGGGGAGTCTAAGAAACTCATAGGAACTTGACCTGTATAGTGGGTGTATGGAGTAGATTCCTCCCTAAGAGAAGTTGTAGACCTAAGTTGATTACTTAGCCCAGTATCACCAATGCAAATAGTTTGGTCACTCCCTCTTGCAATTCTAAAATGAAAAGTTCCCGCAGAGAATCCAACAGTCATATTTACTTCAACAAGTATTTTACTGGACGTTGATATGGGAGTAATAGCCGCAGATAAACCTAAAGATACAAAAGTATTAGTTGAGTTAGATGTAATAGCAGCAGCACTTTTTAAAGTTGAACTAACAACTTGCAACACCGCACCCGTAGCTGCCTGTATATTATCAATGCCAGTAGCACCCGTTATAGTTGTAGTCATAATCTACTCCTATGGCTTTGGATTAGCTGACTTCACCGCTGCTCGTAGAGCCTGTAGGTCAGTCAAGGTAGCTCCACCATCAAGCAAGGCATGGATGCAATCTTGGATAGATGGGTAGGCTGCTTGGCGGTCACGGGCGTATGCTGCTGCGTCATAGGCTGCTTGTAGTTCAACAATCTTAGCTGCAATAGCTGAGTCAGTTGGTTGAGTTTGTTCTGTGTCAAGCCACTCTAATTCATCTCCACGTAAGACCCATTGGGCGCTTGGTGTTAGGGCTTGTAATGCTGCGACTTTATCGGTCATGAGTGTTATCCTGTTTTAAATTAAAGTAGTTTGAAGCCACCAAAGTGTGAATAAGCTCCTGTTCCATTTGTCCATACAACAGTAGCAACATTGTTATATAAAAAGACTTCAAAATAATCATTAACTGCTGCATCAACGATTACATTTGTTTCTAAACTTCTATAGCTTGCGCCACTATTTCTGACTGTTGCATATGCTTGCTCAACGCTTCCATTTTTCTTAATTATAATATTGGCAAAGTTTTGGTCAGGGATGGCGCCAAGCATTAATGATGCGTACAGATAATATTTACCCGCACTAGGTGCAGTAAACTTAGATGAAGCAAAGTTACCTCCAACATCAAATGCTTCTGTTTGGAACAGTATCTTTGTTGTAGTGGTAGTAGGAACGCTCTGTTGTCCGTTGTTGTGAGCGTGAAACGCCTGTTGCAATCCACTAGGCAAACTAGCACTCGTCATACCAGACAACTGGTTATTCAATGCTATCGTGCCACTGCCTGAAACTGTCTCAAGGACATCTGTTTTTAATTTAGAAGTCATTGGGCAACCTCCGTTAATGTGAGGGCATAAGAAGAGTTAGCGTGAATGAAATTATATGTTCCACTATCAGCGTATATGTATGGTTGAAAATACAGAGCATTAAGACTAGTGGTTGTATAGTTACCATTAAACACTTGAGGGCCATATCCGTTGGAGCTTCCTTGTGCATACGCTAAATGGTAGGAACTTGCTCCTGCCATAGCAGCATAAGAGCCAGAGCCAATTCTTATGTACATATTCGCCCTAGCCTCTCCCGAATTATTCATAGTGTTAGACCAGCTAACAAGTATTTTAGATCCTGAATATTTAGGCGTTATAGTTGCTATGATTCCTGTTGCTACAAAAGATGATGCCGATGATGCAACAGCAGAAGAATTTGCAGAGTAAGTCTGTACTACTTGAATCACTGACCCTGCTGGCATTTTAGTTGTGCCTTGTGAATGAAGGTCAAGTGTCTTACCAGCAGCAATCTTAATCACTTCACCTGCTGGTGCAGATAGTTCTTTAAGCGTTAGTGTACTCATACGATACTCCACGTTCCTGCTATGGTTACAGTCTTATTATTTGCGATAGTTATCGGCCCTGCTGACATACCATTAGTATTGGCGGGTATCGTGATGTTCTCACTGATGGTGTTGGCATTAGTACGTATGATTGAGTTAGTACCCAAACTTGGCCCACCTTCTGCTGCAGAAATAGACTTGTACAAAGCATTACTTTGAGATTGGGTGTAATGGTTTGCCAGAACAAAATCATTGAAGGTTAGTATAACTAACTCACTACCTGTACTAGCCCCAGTGCCTAGAACTATGCTAGTACCATTTGTTGATGTAAAATCTGTTTCGTCTAACACAATACCATTTAAGGTAACAATAATATTAGTAGGTATATAGGCTAATGTATTACTATTAGAGTCTGAACCTGTAAATGTAGTCTGATTGTTTGTTGCTATATATTTATACTTTGCTAATGCTGCTTGGACTGATGCAAACCCATCGACATGGCCTATATAGGACATAAATTATCTCCTTAAGCAATCTCTAAGACACTTGCGAACACTTCTAAATCACCTGCGGCAGATGCAGTCAATCCAAGAATATCCCCAGCTTCTAAGTTTATAGGTTTATCAAGCAGCAAAGTAGCATCTGCTGGTACAGGTACTGTCTTACAAATATGACGATATGTTGTACCACCATCTATTGTCACTTCAACTGTTACGGTAGCATCATTAACACCATCAATGTTTGATATGTACAATGCGTGAATAACAGACTGAGTATTAGCTGGTGCTGTGTATAACGTTGTACGGGACGTACCTATTGCAATACCAGCGTTTTTAAATGTATTGGCCATTGGTTAACCTCCTAGGGCTATTGCCATTGCTACGGAAGCACCAATGGGGTCATATACTGTTGATAGGTTACTAATTGAAGTATTAACTGCACTAGTTGTAGTTTTAGAATCTAATGCTGCTTGTAGTCCAGATATTACAGATATAGCATGGTTAGATGGGTGAGAATAATTGTTAGCACTAGCTGCAATACCTGCTAGCTTAGTAAATTGAGCATCTGTAAAAGCATTAGTTTCAGCTTGATATGCGGTTTTAATCTGCGCACCTGTTTGATCTGCTGTAGCACTAGTTTCTATACCATTTAGTTTAGTGTTTTCTGCATCTGTAAATACATTGCTATTACTAGCAGCTTCTACTGCTGCACGAATCTCTGCATTTGTTTGATCTGCTGTAGCACTAGTTTCTATACCATCTAGTTTAGTACCATCAGTTGATACATCTCTCCCATCAAAAGTAGAGTTAGTAGTAACAGCACCTGTTAATGAACCTCCAGCTAAGGCTAGTTTATTAGCGGCTGCTGAGTTGGCTGCATTGGCTGCACCAGAAGCGGAGTTAGCAGCGGCAGTAGCAGAGTTGGCAGAAGCGGTAGCAGATGCAGCTGATTCTGAGGCTTTAGTAGTGGCCACAGAAGCTTTGGCAGTTGCAGTGCTTGCACCTGAAGTAGCAGTTGCCTCTGGGTCTTCCCAAGATGAACCATTATAAAATTTAGTATGGTTAACTGAACTATTAAAATAAATAGCACCAGTTAACAACCCATTACCATCATTATCTACTGAAGGATCTGAGGACTTAGTACCTAAATACCTGTCATCAAAAGTGTCATACAATGTTACAATAGCTGCTCGGTCAGCTGCTGTTGCAACCCTATCAGCACTTGTCTGAACTTTATCCGCTTCAGCAAGTACTACGTCTGCATGAGTTAATACTACGTCTGCATTTGTTAATGCTAGATCTGTTGCGGCATCATCTTCACTTGATTGTGCAGCTGTAGCACTAGCAGCAGCGGCATTTTTAGATACCAGGGCGGCAGCTTGTGCAGCTTGTGCTGCTAATTTTGCAGCTATTGCATCATCAACAGTAGTAGATATTGCCAGCATATTGGCATTATTATCAACTGCAAAGGCACCGCCTATAGCTAATCCATTACTAGGCATAATATTCCCCTTAAATTAATTTTGTTGAGAATACAGACCGCAAATTAGCCCCTCGGGACAAACGTTGTTTCTCTTCAGCATTGAGTGTTTTAATTTCATTGTCAAATAATTTACCATAGTTCTCAGCACCTGCCATATCAGCCAAGTAAATACTAGCAAACTTTAGGGTGCCAAACAAAAAGGCTTTTTCATTATCATCACGAAGCCAGTTATATATTTCTTCACTAGTGCCTGTTGTAAGGGCATCTAAGGCAAATAAGCGCCTATAATAATGTACTTCATAGACTTCATTTAATAATACTGCAGGGTATATTTTAAAGTTAACCCCTTTACGGGCAAAATAACGATAACTAGGCTTTGCCACAGTTTCATCATCAAATACAGCTAATTCTACCCTATCGTTATACACATCAAATGTAGTAGCTGTTTTAACTTTACTTAAACGAATAAGTTCTGTAAAATTACCGGGTATTGGTAATTCATTAGCCGTAGCATTGGCTGAAGTGACAGTAATACTTAGTGTTGTTTCTAGTGGTGGTATACGTAATTCTCTATAGCTATTATCAGCAGCTTTTTGCATAAAAGAGCCAATCAAATTATTTGAAACTACATCCTCATCACGGTTTAACCAGTCACGCACATCATCGACTAAGCTAATCAATGCAGGGTGGGCTACTTTATATGCTGCATAAGTAGAGTGAGAGTTAGTAGGTATATTTAAAGACATTAGCTTCTCCTTATGTATTCAAGAGAAGTTTTGGATACTCACTCTTAAGTATTTGTCTAAGTTTTCGACCATTGATCGCGTGGTGCATAAAATCCGGTGCATGTAAGTCTAGCCCGTATTTTGTTAGAATTTCTATTGCAACGACATCTGGTATCGTAGCTATTTTGCGGTATTTTTTAGATTTACCATGTGCTTCTTGATATTCTCTGTCTAGAGCAGTTTGTTCTAATACCCCATTAATATCCTGAGATACTTGTGTTCTAAAAGAGTTTCCTTCAAATATGATTTCGTCCTTCAGACTCATCTTCATCTCCAAATTAAAAAAACCCTACAGGTAAAACTTAATTTACCCGTAGGGTTAAAATCAAGTATTTCTACTTAATCAGACCAACGATAACGCCTGAACCCTTAGGGTTACGGCATTCCAAGGTAACTTCCTCGACCATAAGGCCGACAGTAGAGTCACCTTGCTGACCTACATCTACTTCCTGCATAGGACGTAGAGTAGCAACATTCCACCACATTGGATCATAGATCAAAGCAGTAGAGTCAGCAGCAGCAAAACCAGAAGCATCAGAAGAACCAGTCACTTGCTTAGGTGCTAGACCCATCAAGTAGTTAGGTACAACCATGATGTCACCGAAGTCTGACATGTACATCTCAACTGACTGACGTAACTTACCATCGTCAACAGAACGACGAGCATTACCTACAGAACCAGCACCAGTAGAGGTGGTAGCGCCTGCAGCTTGTGCCTTGGCAGAGAACTCACGACGAAGAGAAGGAGATACCATTAGCTTAGTGGCTTTACCACCAGCTTCATAGATCTTCTGCATAGTTTCGTCAACCTGAGATAACTCAAGCTTACCGAAGACAACAGCGTTAGTACCAGTAGCAGCTACAGGCATTACAGTAGCACCACCAGTAGCAGAGATAGTACCATCACCATCACCAGTACCAGCAACAGTTGCAGCACTAGTAACGTTACCAGAGTCTACAAATGACAAGAAGCCAGCTGCACGACGGATAGCACCACCAGAGTTAGCACCAGCATCAGTACCAGCAGCGGTAGAACCACCAACATAACTAGTTGCATGGATGTCCAAGTCACGACGCATTTCTGTGCCACGCTTCTTCAATTGATAAGAATACTCATCAGCTACACCAGCTTGGTCTACAGCACGTTTAGTGCCAGAAACTTTAAGTTGCTTGGAGTTGATTTGAGTATAGTTGCCCAAACGGGCGCGAGCATCTGGGTTCTGAAAAGTAGAACCGATGTCAGTTCCTTCAGCAACAGTAGACTGTCGAACAGTATCTAGTTCGTCAGTGTTCCATTCGTGAAAGATTGCGGATGCTTTCGAAGTACCGATAGAAGAAGTAAACGGAGTCTCATCACGAGTAATCATCGAGATAAAGTTCGCCAAGTCTTCTTTTTCGGTAGTAGCGGCAGCATTCTTGCCCTTAGGGCCTGTAGAAGTATAATTAGCCATTTTGCTATTTTCCTATTAGATATTAAAATTTAACTTAACGACCGTTGAGTAAGAATTATGCGCAGCTTATATATCTTGGTAAGAGGTCTTGCCTCCATCTCCATATACATTATTCACATCCATCTACGTTGCAGAGTTGAGAACAGCCTCTGGTCAAATTACTGTTCTCTCTTCTGTAATTACTTTATTGGTAGGGGGGTTTAACCGCCATCTCGTAATTAAGTTTATATTGTTAAAGAGTTTTTGTCTCTAAGCTTCTTTTCTGGGGCGACCTACACCCCGAGGTACTTCAGGTTTTGCACTTTGTACCTCTTCTTTCAGTTGCAATAATAACAGATTTACATAGTAAAGCTGTGGTGCAATAGTCCGAGCACGCCCTTCGTTATAGGTAATTTCCCTCAATAGAGGTGCTCTTTGACGCTCTAGAATTTCTATAGCTTTATTTAGCTGTTCAATCATTATCGTTCTCCTAGTGATCTATTCGCTAGAGAACGTAAGAAGTCCTGTTCATCATTAGCAGTACCGTGTCCAGATAATACTTTGTTGCGATTAGATAACTTCTGTGTTTGGTTTTTCTGAAGCGCACTTTGCCCTTTTTTAGGTGGAGCCTTTTTGGTTGTAACCTTAGCTCGTTTCTTAGCACCTGTGGACACATTAGTCTTCATACGTCTATAACCATCTACAAATTTAATGATTGCGGGGTCTGTAACCACATTTAATAGTGATTCAGGTAGCCCTTCTTCTAAAGCAAATTCTCTTACAGCGGTAGCTACAGATTCGTCCCAATCTGAAATGTGCTCATGGATGGTAGCATTAAAATGCTCTACACCCTTAGCTAACATCTCTTGGTCCATACCGGCTTGCTGTGCCTGCGCATTGGAAGTAATACTTTCGCGCTGTTTACGGGCACCCCAGTATTGTTCTTGTGCTTCGCTTAATTTGTCTTTAAGTTCGGAAGCAGCGTATGTATCACCATCGTCACGAGCAGTTTCCCGCTCTTTTTCAATGGACACATACTGCCCTTCCCAGTACTTCTCATTGGCCATTAGCTGCTCAGATGCTGCTGAGGCCAATGCGTTTATCTCTTGATTATAAGTAGTCTTCTCGGATTCAAACTTTTTACGCTCTTCTCCGAATTCACGACCCTTGGCACCCAAAGATTGTTCAGTACTGTAACCCTTAATTACATCATTGACGGATACATTACGTTGCTCACCATCAATTTTAACACTTACTAGCAGATTATCTAGATCATATTCATTGGGATCTAAAATATCCCCTACGGGGTCATCTACAGGATTTTCTGTTTCCTCATCGGAGGCAACTTCTTCTTCATCATCAGACTCTTCATCGACAGGTTCATCAACTTCAGTGTCTGTATCTACATCATCCAATTCCTCAGAATCATCAGTGCTAGTTTCTTCTGTGTCCTCATCAAGTTCAGGTACACCTTCTGCTGCTTCTTTAAAAAAATCACTAGACTGTAGCACTTTATCAAATGCTGCATCAGTGTCTATAGCGCCATCCGATTGGGTAGGGTCTATGATTGACATTACTCGTCTCCTTCATTAACTTTATCCTGTTTATCCTTCATTTCATCTATAACAGGTACGTTTTTACCATACATTTCTTGCTTAACCAATTGCTCTTTTACAGAACCTAGGGCCATAGCACAGGAATATAAAAATTCCCTTGTTTTCGTCTCATGAGGCTCTGTTTTAAGCCACTGAGTGAAGTATGTTACTAATATCTCACCATAAGATGACATAAAGAACTCATCTAAGACTCTAGATGTGAACTCTGCCTCTACATGGGCATTACGTGACAACACATCAGGGTGAATCTTATGACTACCGTGATTTGCTGTGTTAGCTAAACGTCTTTTAGCTACATCTTCATATTCCTTACGCATTTTAAGTTACCTTTATTGCGGAGGTCCACCTTGCATCATTTTCTGGATGACTTGCAGGGCTTGTTCAGGCTCAATGCCCATTTTGCGGACAGCATCATCTAAGACACCACCACCACTTTGAGGTATTCCCATGCCACTAATAAGTTGCATAGCCTGTTGAATCGTCTGATTCATATCAGGCTTTTGGGGAGGTTCAACCTCATTCTTCAAAGCATCTTGACGAAGCTTTTCCCATTCTTGGTTATGCCTATCCATTGCCACAGCTAATTGTTTAGTATTATCCTGTATAGCATTACTTGCTTGTACATTAGTATAATTAACATTAGCTTTAGCTAGGTCCATTTGTGATTTTTCAGCTTCTTTAGCCAATTGCTTAGCTTCTTCAGCTTCTTTTTGCTTTTTCTCAGCATCTCCTTTAGCTTTTTCTTTAAATTCTTCAGAATTATAATCCTCTATGTAGTCTAATGGATTCTCATCTAAGGAGGATAAAAGATTATTAGCCAGTACTGCTGTTACATCAGGGCGTAGAATCATTTCCTGACCACCTTCACGAATGAGAGGTAATAGCTGTGTAGCAATCATGGTGAGCTTATCACGCTTGTTAGCGTTACTATTTTCACCTAAGTCTACATCTACAGTCATATCCATATGTGCGGGTAGTTTATCAATATCTACATTTGCATAGACACCAGTATAGTTAGGGGTCATAGACTTTTTCATGTTCTTACGCATGGAGGTGTAGACACCTGTTGCTAAGCGCTTAAAGCCTGTTTCAGCAAATATACGTGCAATATGCTGTATACGCTTCTGTGCAGCTGTTTGAGTCATTGCTAACTTAGTTTCAGAGTTACCTGACACATATAGTTCATCATTTAAACCCTGTGCAGCCTTAGACATACCAGTGGCTTGTTCTTTATGTGTTTGCAAGTGTTGCAATAAAGGTACAGTGCCAGTACTGATGGTTTCAGGTTGCAACATAGCTACAGCGCCTTGAGGGGCACCATTAGTTGCAATAATATCTTTTGGCTTCATGTTCTGCAATGCAGAGAAGTCAACAACATTGGGATCAGCTAAACGAGGACTATAGTTTGTTAAGTAAGTATTCTCAACAAAGCCCCTTAAAATTGCAGTAGATGCCAAAGTAGAGCTACGTGTCATATCTGCTACAGATAGACCATAAAACTCATAAGGTACTTCGAAAGGACATATAGATGCTAAGGCAATAGAGTCTACATCTTCCTCAAATAATAAATGTTTACCAGCCACAATCATGTGCTTGAGTTCGGCAATACCATCACCATCTCGGTCTACTTTAAGCCAGCATTCAGTTAGTGTAACAACCTGACTAGCTTCTAATTCACTATGGTCATCACGAGAGTTGGTAGCGTGATAAGACTGCCCTGTAATTTCTTTACGTGCAGCAATCTCTTCAGAATACTCAGCTGACCAATTCTCATCACCTAGGTCATCCCAATCATCAATGTCTTTAGCAACATCAGGATATTCAGACCTAATCTCACTACGTGTAAGCTCTAGTTCAATACCTACAAAATTAGCATCATCTAGATTAGTAGCATCTCGACTAATACGAAAGTTTTCTTGAGGGATATTCTCAATCTTAACACGACTCTTGTCTATCTTTTTCTTTAAACGAACATCAGAATAATACACACCGTCAGTGCGAGGTGAGACAAGCAAGTCCCCTGCAATCTCAGTGTCTGGCTCGCCCAACTTCTCATCCAAGGATTCTTGGCTAATCTCATCAAACTCTTCATATTCGTACTTAAAATCTTCTACATAATCCCAACGGATGATTGAATTCTTCCAAAGCAAGGAGGCTTTGATCCATGTATTTAACAATGTCCAACCATCATTCTTTTTAAACACACAATAGTTTACAACATCAGATGCATCTTGTGCAGCTTTTAATGCGGCAGGTGTTTGATCATAAGGTGTGAACTTTGCAATCTTTTCATTGTTCAACATTAATTCTGAGATTACAGCAAGGTAAGCTTCTATTGTCTCAGTAGTATCTGATGATACAATTCCTGATACACCTTCAGGGGATAAATGCCCTAGGGGTAATCCTGCATATTCATATGTTGCCATACGTCTTTCGCGTGTAAGGTCAGATGAGTTAAGCCAAGTTCCTGTAGAACCTTTTACTCCACTCTCGATTAACGCCAATAGCGATTCATCGTCTACCTTCTCAAACTTCTTCTTTGCCATATTCTATCTCCGAGATTAGGCCATACAAACTATCAATAGTTATATAAATTTAAGGGGTATTTCGGTAATTATCAACTTTATACTTACCATCTTTTTCATTTTTAGCACTACGTGCAACTTTAGCTTTAGCAACCTTACCATACGCTTCTTTGTTAAGACTGGTTGGGTCTCCGAGAATAGTCTTAGGTGGTATCCATTTAGTCATTGGCTGTCTCCACATGTTCAACAACTTTCAGTTGTTGTAGTGCTAATGCTAGTTCATCATCTGTTAGATCTTTAACATCAACAGCAGTTGTTACCACATCTCTGCGGGTAAGCTTAGGTGCTTCATACTCAGCAACCATTGATGCTAATCGACCAGCTTCTGCATCATCACCTGATTGCATGGCTTTTACCATAAGGAGTTTTAATACATCTAAGCCCTTAGGTGCTTGTCCAGATACTTCGTAACCAATAGAGTCTAGGGCTTTAACAAAGAGACCTAACTCTTTAATCTCTGCTCTACGCTTAGCTTTAGTAGCTTGGCTTTTCTCTCTAGCTTCTACAGAAGATGCCCTATCTTTAAACAAAACTAAGTTCTCACCTCCGGGGTGGGCCATAGCTCTTTTTTGCCCATCGGTGAGATTCTCAGCGTGTATTTCCGGGGTAACAGGTACGTACTTAGGATACGAATTAGTTCCCGGAACTTTAAGGTCTTCCTTGTTAATCTTTTTTGGCTTCTTAGGTTTTTTAGTAGTCTTATCAGTCATCTTCTTCTCTCAGGCTCTATAGCCAATTTGAATCATTACTATAATGTAGATTCTTTTGCTTCCAAGATACTCTGTTCCCAGCTAGTTTATCAGCATGAGTTCTTAGCACCTCTAATCCTATCGCTACTGCAATAACAGTATCATCATGGCAACCCGGTAAGGCTCCAGTTGAACCATTCTCATTAGACACATAAGATTTAAGTTCTGATATCATATGTTTACTAGGTAGACCAATATCTTCATCTTCAATAGCTCTCTTCAAATAACCTATAATCATAGGTTTAGAGGCACTAGTAGTTCTGAATCCTGGTCGATCTCCCTCAGTATTATCCATGTTAGCAGCTTTAGTCTGATAATATAGATTAACATAATTCATCTGTTTTAATCTGTTTAGGGTGGCAATACCCATAGAGTTGGATTCTACAGCTAGCAGAGCATTATTGAAATATCTGCCTAGGTAAAATAACACATCCCCGAATAACGATGGATCAACTCTATTGTTCCTATACATAGCTATCACTTGACGGTCTGTGTCCATAACTGTCGCTGTTGAATAGTCCTGACCCACCCCTAAAGATACATCAGCTGATACAATATAATTAGATTCCCAATTGGGGTACTGCCACAACTCTAAACTACCTTCCCTTCCCTCATCAAATACACCCGCTTGTAGATTAAATACACGGGTAGATATGGGGGTAGATGGTAATAATTTATTAACAATCTCAGGGTCAAATACAGAAGACCCAGATACTAGAAAAGCTTCTTCAGGATTAGCAGGATATTCTTGCTTAAACTTTAAAGCACCACCCTCTGCAATCTTAAGTCTTCTCCAATACATCTGATCATCATTTAATTCATAATCGTCTTTATACTTTTCTTCATCTAGGTCTAATTCAAACCCATCTGGAGCCTCTCTATGGTATTCAGGGGTTAGGAACCAAGGAATAAATACAGGTATATATTCATTCTCTCCAGCCATAGCACCTCTAAATAGTCTATGGAATTCCCCAGTAGCACCATTAGCAGTAGATTCTACAATAACTTCTGTACCATTAGCTTGGCTTATCCCTTGGAATAGTCCAGCTAATATCTTTTCATCATGTCCCCAGAATGCTACTTCTGATAAGTGTGCTATAGTGGGTGTTGTTCCCCTTCCAGCTTCAGGTGATCCAGCAGTATATAATCGATACCCTGAACTATTGTGTTCAAATTGTATCTCTCTACTGTTACCTTTAGATAAAGCAATCTTAGCATCCATATTCTGAATGATATTCTTACCCATGGTAAATAGTGCTTCAGAAGTTGGCCCATCATGTGCCATTACCACAGACCTAGTATGAGGCATGTAATATGTCTTCCAAAACACTCTAGCTGCACAATAGGTACTAATACCTTGTTGTCTAGCTTTTAAAATAATAGCTCTAACTTTACCAGTTTCTTTTAACTGTTGTTCTAACTTAGCATTGATTAACTCTTGGGCAGCATTAAATTTAAATGCCACAAACCCTAGGGCACTATCTTTAGTAATAATTTTAACTTCTGCTTCAGCAAAAGATGCAAAGTTAGTCTTAAACATTTCTTGCTTTTGTCTTCTTAACTGTTCTTTCCTTAGATTTAACTTCTCTAGGTTAGAAAGAATAACTACTTCATTAGCCATCTTAGCACCATCATCATCTAGATTCATATCTTTAAGGGCGCTATAGAGATGAAGTAAGAATAGAGAGGAAACTATAGAGGAAACTATAGTACCTCGGAGGGGACAGAAGTACTATAGTCCTCTAAGGGTGCTATGCCAATGTCATGTAGAGCATAGTATTGTGTATATTTTAGTATATATTAAAGTCAAAATATTTCATATTAAAGTCGAAATTTTTAAAAAAATTAAAATAATTTAGATATCCCTACATTAAACAGGGATATAACGGGGGGCATATTATATATGCCCTCTGTCGGTGGGGTGATATAGTGGTGAAATGTTAGGGTATGGAGGTTTGTTTTAGGGATTGTTAGAGTTTATCGGGGAGGGTTTGTTCTATGCGGGATAGGTACAGTGAGGGGGGGAGGGGTTCCCTTTTTTTTCCGGGGTCCCCCCCTTCTGCTCCTGCTGTTCCGGGTCGTCCGGTGCCGTGGGCTGGCCGTCTTGGCCGTGGGTGTTGTCCGTGCTTGGCCCTCTTTCCGCGCGGTGGTGTTTGTTATGTCTTCTTTCTCTCCTTCGTTTGTTCTTCCCGTTGGTTTCGTTCGTTCGGCCCCTGTTGCTGCTCCTGTTGCCGTGGCTCCTGCCGTTGCCTTCGTTCCGTTCGCTCCTGCCTCGCTCTCCCTCGGGCGTGCCGGGTCTGTGCCTGCGTCTCGCTTTGTTCCCGTCGCCTCGGGTGTCGTGGCCTCTGTGGGCTGGTGCCCTCGTCGTTCCGGTGTGCTTGTCTCGCTCGCCTCTGGTGCCTCGTTCTGCTGTCTTGTCTCCGGTCTTCCCGGTGGCTTCGGTGGTCCTGCTGCGGTTTCCCTTGCGGCTTCTGTTCGCTCCGCTCTTGCCTCTGGTGCCGTGGTCTCTGTGCTCGGTGCTCCGGGTGCTCGTGGTTCCGTTTGTTCTGGTTACTTCTGCGGCCTTGCTGCTTTGTAACCGCTGTTTTCTGCGCTCCTCTCGGGGGGCGTGGGTTCTTTTCAAAGGGTCCGTCTTGGCTCCTTTGTAAAGGTCCTTCCTTTCTTCACACCTCTTTGCCCCTCGTGGTGTGTCGTATCGCTGTGGGGGCGTCTGCTGGAGGTTGTTATGTGGAATTTTAATTTTAGTGGTTTGGCTTGCTTAGAAGAAGCTGAACGTGTTGGGGATACGACAGGCTCTCAAGGCCGTGATCGTGGTGAACGTCGCTTAATCGCTGCTGCCCAGTTGAAGGAGGCGCGTCGTATTGTTGCCTTGGCTGATGCTGGTGACTGGGAATTCTCTGCTGCTGTAGAGGATGAAGCCATTCAGTTCCGTGCGGAAGAAATGGCTGCTGAACATTTAGCCATTGCTGATTTGGCTATGTCTGAATTCTTGGCGAGTGAAGCCTTCTTGGCTGATCGTGCTGCTTGGAATGCTTGGCATGATCCAGAAAGAGTCTTGGTTAACGCTGAAGCTCGTTGGTCTAAGTCCGAATCTAAAGAGCCTGACGTGTTTCAATGCTCTATGGGTGGTTAGTTCTTTTAAAAGGCCTCAAGAGTACGGGTCCTTTTAGAAAGCACTAATGCTTTAACTAAGGAGGTGCCTATGAGCGCTGTAAAGTTTTGTTGTGTACTAACCATTGGTATGTGCATAATGCTATCGCTTGGGATGCTAGCCACGTCCCTCTATATTAACCACGGGATCTTCAAATCCCAGTGGGATCTACAGAATACCTGTATAGCCCACTGGGTCTCTCAGGGGGTTGAACGCTCGGATATCTATCGTGACGGTGAGACTTGTCGTATCGATAGGTCTTTTCAATAATGGATGTGGCAAAGGCTATTGTAGCCTCAACAATCATCCTATGTGCTACAGCTATCCTCCTAACAAGAGAAGTTATCTACGATGATAACTACTACGAGGACTGTAACCTAACAACGTATCACTCAGACCCCGATAACATGTGATACACCGCAAGGATCTCGGGATAGCACCCTAAAAGGAAGGGGGCCTCCCTTAGGTAATTATAGGGTAATCTAAGGGTAATTTAAGGGTAAACATACATAGTTTCTTCTTATATATCCCTTTAATAAAATTAATAAACATTAATAAGGAATGAATATGTCTATACCTATAGATCGTAATGGGGTAACGATTAAAAAGTCCCTAAATAACTATAACCTCTATTTAAAGGGGTTGTATCCCAATGCAATAGTAGCGTCAGGTGGGTTAAATGAGGCCATGGCTCAAAGGCTGAATTCAGATTATAATGCAGACTTTATAACAATAGAGGAAGCTCAGAGGCTCTGGGGGCTATACCAAGTCCACAAGGGTATAACCTTAGAGTTTGCTGACCTAATATAGACCCAAACGTCGATTTCTTGGCCAACAGGCTAGGAATCGACAGAAGAGCTGGGGGTTTTGAGGGAGACGAAAAACAATCCCCCCATCACCCCTAAATACCCCAGAATATATCAGAATATCCTGATACTGAGGTTAGATTATACCTGAATTCCCCTCAGTATAATCTCTCCTATATAAGTTCAACTTATAGGTATCAGGATATTACTAATATATTCTCTAATATTCTATTAATGCCTTATTGTTCTTAAGGTTATTAACACAAATATTAGGGTTAATAGCAGTTGACCTATGATTTTACCTATCAGCAGGTCAACTATGTGTAGCTATTTATTAGCTATTAATAAACTAGGCCTAGCAGGTCATTTATGGGTCGCAAAAATAGGGAAATAAACAATATGTCTAAATTTATTAACTCAGGCCAAACATATAGGGCCGCAGTATTACAAGCTGATCAAAAAACTGTAATAGAACAGGTAAGGGACATACTAATACATGAAGATGTGTATCGCATGTTAAGAAGAAAAGAAAAAATAGAAATGTTAATGGAAAAAGTAAGGCCTAGAACATGGTTGAGAGAACAATTAAGGGCTATAGATAATATAAACGAGTATAACATAAATCATATAGAATCTTTAAGAACATGGTCAGGTATGACAAATCAAATAGCAGAATTAACTGGACTAAGTCGTAGTACAGTATATAATCTTCTGTAGTTGAATCTCGCAAAGCTCTTATGGAGCTTTCTGAGAGGCAATTAGTCTCTGTTTAATTAAATAAATAAGGAAAGTATTATGACAAGAACAAGAGCAGAAGTCAAGGAGCAGGGAACTCCTACAAAGTATAAAAGGATTTATGTAGAAAGCTTCGGTAATGTTGCCGACAATATAATACGAGTACATACACATGCAGGGGATGTCTTCATGGTATTCGAAAAAGTAAAAAATACTCGTAATGCTTGGCGAAAGCTAGGTTCTTCTATGGAAGAAAAGAGAGTCTTACAAGTAGAATACTATGTTCGTGATTATGGTAATCAAATTACTAAAGATCATAATGTAGTTACCAATATAAAATTACTACCAAAAAGTCGAAAGAAAGTTGAAAGAGAAAAAGCTAGTACAAGATTCAAAAAAATAATTGTAGTAGGATTCGATAATGTTACCAACAACGTAGTCCGTGTGCATACGAAAGATGATGTATTCTTCGTATTAGAAAGCACAAAGAGTACGTATGATTCTCACCGAAAAATGGGTCTTTCCATGGAAGAGGAAAGAGAATTGTTAGTAGAATACTATCAAAAGAATCATGGCAATAAAGTTACCTTAGGTCATAAGGTCATTGTCAATATGAAGTTACTACCAAATAAACAAAGTAAAAGGTCGTGGCCAAGTATTGATGAAGCTAAACTTAAATTAAATAAACATGGAGCAAGTTGGTAGTTGAATCTTGCAAAGCCCTTACGGGGCTTTCTGAGAGGCAATTAAGTCTCTAACCAGAGTTAGAACCCGATATAGTCGGTAGACCACTCAATCAAAAGGTCTTAAATTGGAGTATTAAATGAGTACATTAGTAATTAAGTCAGCAGTAGTAAACTTCTCACGTCTAACTACACCTGCTAACAACGGGTATGGCGCTGAAGTCTCCGCTTTCTTTAGCAATATCAGCACTGATGACCAGATCAAACTGGCTCAGTATGGTATTGTTCCAACTGAAGCGGCTATTGCTGGAGGTGAGTCTATTTCAGGCTTTAACTTCCGTCGCTACTCTAATACACAAAGGGGCGTGCAGAAACGCCCTCTAGTGCTATTAGATGCTGATAAGAATCCCTCATCAGCAATGATAGGCAATGGAAGTGTAGTTGATCTGAAGTTAGAGATCTATCCTTCAAGTTATTCAGAAAGTGGTTACGGCCACCAACTGAACGCCATTCTAGTCAAAGAACTAGTGGCAGTAAGTGAGATTGTAGATCAATCTCCAGAACTGTTTCATAACGAAGACTTCTAGTCTAAGTTAGAAATATTTCCCTCAAGGCTGATCCTTAGAAATAAGGATTAGCTTTCGTAGAAGTATTTTAAACAACCAATAAGGAGAAATAGCATGAATCATTTTATAACCAACTTAAATGAAGTTTATCCAACTGCATTAACCTTCAACAAAGTTAATGCAAACATAATGTCCAATACTGGGGTAATAAAACATCCCGATAAAGTCAATATATTTTTAGTATTAGAAGATGGAAAAGCCATATCTTTAGGAACCTGTAAACAAATTCTTAAAGCAATTAGTTCTGCACAATCTGCTGCAGATTATTACAATAAGGAGTAAAAAGTTATGAAAGTAAAAATTGGAAATTATCCAAAATATAGGTTCTATCACGGCCTACTGTACAGCTGGTTTAACTATAGTCCTAAACAGTCTGTCAAAGTCAAGATAGACACATACGACACATTTAGCATGGATCACACCCTTGCTTGTATTATTCTACCTATGCTTAAACAGCTTAAAGAAACCACCCATTGTTACCCCGGAAATTTAACTAGGGCCAAATGGGAACAAATACAAGACAGAATGATATATGCATTTGAGCATAAGTTGATGGAGTTTGAGGATACAGATCCAAATTCTGACGAGAAAATGCAAGAAGGATTTAAGCTATTCGGAGAATACTATCAAGCCCTTTGGTATTAATTAAACGGAGTAATGTATGACCAATGAAGAAGAAAATCTAATAGAAATGGCAAGTGACCTAGCATATTTCGCGGCAAACTTTGAATTCAGAGTTGTCGATGATGATGCAGGTAAAGACCAATCGTTAGTTGAGTATAAAAAACAACTAAAAGTATTCGCAGCTGCAATAATTAAGTATAGAAAAAGACTAAACTTAAATTATGAAATGTGCGGAACTATGATGTCTGAACTTGCTTGGATAGGATTTCATGCAAGTGAGCATCCTAGAAAAAGAAGGAAGTTTATAAAAGCTTGTCGTGACGACACAGATGACTTTATATAAAAAATGTTAAAAAATAACGGAGAATAACCATGAATAATACACGAAACAACAAACCCTACACAGCTAGGGAGAATAAACTAATATGGGATAAGTACCATAAAGGTATGCACCCTGAAACAATAGCTATTCAACTAAGTCGTACAGAGAAGGGTATCTACAACCAGATAACCACTCTAAAGAAATCACTAAAACCTAGAAATAGGATAAACCCAAAAGTAAAAGTAGAAAAAGTAGTAAAAGCAAAAGGAAAAGTTAAAAGTAGTAACATGCTAATCGGCTATTCAGCCCTTATAACAGGGTTCATACTAGGATTTTTAGTAGCAGCGTACATAGTGTAATACATGTTATACTTAACTAAATAACTAAAAAAGGAGTGCCTTATGAGCACTGATAAGATAGAAGACTTAATAGATTCATTAGAAATCTCTAATGATGAAGTAAGCCACGAACAAAGGAATTTCCTATACACATCCGAAGCCAATAACTCTTATTGGATTGAACTAGACGTGTCCGACTATTCCATAACTGACTTCAAAGACCGGAGAAAATCTAATGGTATTCACAAAAGAACAAAGCCTGAAAAAGATATTAGATAAAGAAAAAGCAAAGACTAAACGACATAACGAGTTAGTCAAAACAGGCCTAGCTAAACGACATAAGCTAGTCGCCTATATTGAAGATTGTGCAATAGCCAAAAAGCATGGTTTAACTATGGAGGAATTAGCATGACAATATTCGGAAGCTGGAAAGATGTGAATCATCTTCCAAAACCCAACAAACCGTTACTTGTCATCCTTGATGATGATGGTGAAACAAATGTAATAAAACATGCAAAACTAAATAGTGAGTTAAGCTATGTAGATAGTCATAGCATACCACTATACACCGTAATTCAATGGAGGTATCTATGAGGAATGTAACAATTAAGATTGGGGACTTCACCCTAGACGTAGATGTAGGCATCATAAGTATGCCAATACCAGAGAGAGTAAACGCAATGCCTGAAGATTGCTACCCAGCAGAAGGTGGTGAGCTAGAATGGGAAATAACTAAAGTTGAAGGTGAAAATAATGATGGACTTGACCTTGACGAGTTAGTATCCGCAACAGGCTCCATGTCTTTCGCAGCAGGCTTATGGACAGCCTTAGAAAAGGAGTACGGTGATGATTAAACTAAGTGATGAGTTTATACTATCAGGTGATAAATACAACTGGATATTATCAGAAGTAAGAGTCACCCCGAGAATGACCTATGAGGTAAAAACGTACCACTCAACCCTTCATCAAGTAGCAAATAAAATGATGAAGCTAGTTGATGTATCATCTATAAAAGACTTAAATGAAATGGCAAATGTATATGAGAAGTTTGTTAATCAAATTGCAAACAATCTAGAAATACACACGTCTAATAAACCTTTAGGTGAGGATAATCGCCCAAAAGATAGAATTAAACTAGGCCTTAGCCCCAGTACCGTAGTAGAAGAATGGAAAATAGAAAAATAATATAAAGGAGTAATCTATGAGTTTAATATTTAAACCTAAAATCAATTTTAATTTCGGAACAGGAAAACTGTCAAACTGTAAAACCAAAACAGTAAAGCGAGAAATAGTTCATTGGTCTACTAAAGAATTAAATAAACTCACAGACCTTAAAGCCCTCGGTCTCACCTATATACAAATAGGTAAACTCCTTGGAAGGTCCGCAAATAGTTGTGGCACTGCTATGTTCACTCATGACCTGAAGAAAATCTACAAAATTCGTAGAGAAAAAATGATAGAGGACATTATTAATGCTTAGTTCTATAATGTGTTTAGCCCTTAACCTATACTTCGAAGCAAGAAGTGAAAGTCTTGCAGGGCAATTGGCCGTAGGTTTCTCTACAATGAATAGAGTAGCTGATAAACATTATCCAAATGAAGTATGTGAAGTTGTAAAGCAAGCAAAATACAACGGATGGAGTAAAGACCCCATCAGACACAAATGCCAGTACAGTTGGTTCTGTGATGGTATGTCTGACATACCTACCAATGATCACGATTTCTTAGAATCTACAATACTAGCCTCTAATATCTATTATAAAAGAGTAACAGATATCAGCGGTGGTGCAACCCACTACCATGCAACATGGATTGACCCACCAAATTGGGCCTACGAAATGAACAAAGTAATGACTATCGATCAACATACATTCTATCGGAGGTAACATGACATTAAAAGAAAAATTGGCCTATCAAAAGAAAGTAAATCATATAAAAAATGAAATATTAAATTATGAGGAAATAGTAGACCGTAATAACTACTTTAGTAAATATGGTGAAAAAAGAATACTAGTCCTTAACGCTCAACTCGAAAAATTAACGAGAGACTAATATGGACATAAACGAAGAAACAACAGATGCGGCCTTCGAAGAGTTCATGGTTGAAGTAGAGTACTCAATCAACCTACATGTTAATACATGTGATGAACATCTAATCGTGCTCGCCAAGAAAAACATGCATGAAAAACTAGATGAGTATATTCTGATGTATACTAATCTTGTCTTAAAAGACCTTGAAGAAGGTGGGGTAATAACCCTGAATTAATAATACCCAATAAGGCCTATAGAGAGCCTAGCTAAAATACTCTATAACTCAATAAGTAGGAAATAATTATGAAAATTTCACAAGCAAAAGAAGTAGTAAAAGGTTTAGTAAAATTTAACTTGAATGCAGATTCAAAAGAATTACAACTAATACCTATGCTACACTCAGCTCCCGGATTAGGTAAATCTGCTATCGTTAAACAAGTAGCCGAAGACCTAGACATCGAGTGCCGAACAGTAATATTCGCACAATTCGATTCAGGTGAGTTAGGCGGCTTCCCTGTATTATCAGAAGATCGAAAGCAATATAATCGTGCTAAACCTTTCTTCATGTCCTTTGAAGAAGATAGCCAAGGTATTCTGTTCCTAGATGAATTGCCACAATCTCCTGTTAGCAACCAAAACATTGCTGCTCAGTTAGTCAATGAAGGTTGTATAGGTGAGCATAAATTACCTAAAGGCTGGACTGTAGTATGTGCAGGTAATCCTATGGCCTCACGAGCAGGTACTAATGCAATGCCTAGTCACCTTAAAGATCGTCTTACACACTTTGATATCGAACCAGATACGGAAGCATTCTTAGATTATGCTTTCAAGAGAGATTTTACTCCAGAGGTTACAGGATTTCTATTACATAGACCTGAATACCTATCTATGTTCGATGCTAACGTAAATGTATCGCCCTCACCACGTTCATGGGAAAGAGCTAATACCATTGTAGGTCTAGGTCTACCATCAGACTTAGAAATGATTACATTAGCAGGTCAAGTAGGTAATGCAGCAAGTGCTGACTTCATCGGCTTCATCAAAATAATGCGAGATCTACCAGACCCTATCAAGTCTCTGGCTAACCCATTAGAAGCTATGATACCTGAGAAACCCGCAGTATTGTATGCCTTCTGTAGTGCAATAGCAGCTTATGTCACTGAAGGATCAGCTAAGAATTTCACCACCTTGATAGATCGTATTGAGAAGAAAGAATTCTCTGCTATGGCTGTTCGTACTGCAATCAAACGTAAGCCTGACCTTGTTAAGTCTAAAGCCATAAGTGAATGGTTACTAAGCACAGGTAAAGACCTACTACTATAGGAAACTCCTATGGATACTCTAGAAAACCTAATGGAGGTGTCGAAACATTCGATGCCTTCAGAAGGTTCAATACGCAATACAATAAAATTACATAATATGTATGATCATAGAAGAGGTCGCTACTTTGCACCTCTACATAATGGTTTATCTTTATGTGATGAAAAATTTATAAATAAATTCGAAGAGATAGCCATACTGTATAGGTTAGGCTTGTCTATAGATACTATTATAAATCAACTAAACTTAACTATAGGAGAATAGCATGACTGACAAGCTAATTATAAGAGAAGCTGATCATGATGACTATACTGACTTTATGACAAGTAACGCCATACGTCATAGAGTCACAAGCCATATTAACAGTCTACCTGTAGAAGAACAAGAAGCTACCCGTGAAAAGGTTAAAGTTCTCTATAAAATGGGAGTGAGTTGGAAAGGTATTAAAGTAGCGATCTTAGGAAGTCCACGATGATATCTTCACCTACTCACAAAGTAAGCATTGATATAACGTTAACCCCTAGAGGTTCTGTAGCTAAATCTAAAGCAACTAGAATCCTGTTAAAAGCTGTACAATCTAAGATGAGACTAACCAAGCAGTATGAGAATGGTGGTTCAAGTTTCTGGTGGATGTCCATAATTAGAGGATGCCCTAAAGGTTCAAACTTTGAACACCACTACATTACCAAGTGGAATGCTCGTAACGATCATAATGCCATTGTGAGTGGCACACCTGAAGAATTACGAATTCAATTTGGAACTGCGGGTGATGCGGTTCCTCTGCTAGAGTATGCAGAGACCATAGCATTTACTGTCGAAGGTACTCTAACAGACGAGTGGGGTACAACTTATAGATGGTACGAAAAACTAGGCTGGTATAGAAACGAGGAGTAATTTATGGAAGCAAAATTAAAAGTAAGCAGAGCCTTAACTAAGCTCGCCTGTGAAGATCCATTCTTCGGGTCATGCGCCCTTAGATTAGATGTAAGACCTGATGATAAAATAACTACTGCTTGTACCAATGGCAAATCTATCTTATGGTCTCCTGACTTCATTGATACTTGTTCAGAAGACGAAACAGTAGGTCTCGTATGCCATGAGATACTGCATGTATTGTTTATGCACTGTATGCCAATGACTGACAAAAACCCTGTATTAGCTAACATAGCTATGGATTTCGTCATAAATGAAGTAGTGCAAAATGAATGTCACTATCAACTACCTAAAGGAGGTATTGTACCAGAAGACCGCTTCAAGAATATGACTTGGCAGCAAGTATATGCCATCATAGAGCAAGAAGATCAATACCAAAAGATGGCCGCTGATCCTACTATCGGTGACCTATTTGATCATATAGATCAAAATGGTGAAATGTCTGATGCTGAAAAGTCAGAGCTTAAAGCAGATATTGAGCAAATGGCTACTCAAGCTGCTGAAGAGGCCTCAAAGAAACAAGGTAATATCCCTGGCCAGTTACAAGAGCTAATTGATACAATCAGAGCGCCCAAGGTAGTGTGGCAGGAGGTATTGGAGAACACCTTGCGCGGAAATAACCCTGATGATCAAACATGGCGAACGCCTAATCGTAAAATGCTTAGTGCATATGACTTGTATATGCCCTCACCTGAGTATCATGGTATGGGTAATATAGTCTGCGGCCTAGATAGTTCTGGTTCAGTAAGTCGAAGAATGCTTGAAACCTTTCTTTCTGAATTGAACAGTGTTAGTCAAACTTGTAGCTATGAGTCCCTAACAATACTGTACAACGACTCAGGTGTAAGCAGTGCAACCACCTTCTATCCCGGTGATGATATCACTGAACTTCATGTAACAGGCAGAGGCGGTACTTGTTTCAAACCTGTATTTGAGTATGTAGAAGAAAAAGGTCTAGAGATAGATCAAATGATTTACTTATCTGATATGGAAGTGAGCGATCATAATTTCCCAAGTGAAGCACCCTATTACCCTGTTCTATGGTGCTCCACAGGCGCTCAAAGTGCTCCATTCGGTAAAGTACTTGACTTAAGAGGAATGTAAAATGAGTGATGAATTAAAAATGAAAATACGAAAGAATATTAGGGAACATAATATTCTAATACTTAAATATAGACGAGATATAGACACAATGATGCGCCTATATCAAATTGACCCTTATTTAATAGCTGCTATAGACCCAAAAGATTATCGTTGGCGTAGTTATCACGGAGAAGTAACCAGCAAAGATAAAGCAATACCTGATAATCTTCTTCAAGAAGCTTACAGTAAAATACTCACGTCTCTGACCGACATGAAAGAAATGCGTAAAGAATTAAAAGAGTACCCTAATGGTACTGAAAAAGAAGGAGGTATGAATAAAGTAAAAGAAACTGCAACAAATGTAGCCCACATGTTAACACAACATGATAACCCTGTAGTCCATTTCAAAGGTGATCTGTTTAATCTACACCACCAAAGCAATGGTAAGTTGTCTAACTATGCTCACTACAGCGTTAAAATCAATGCAGCGTGGTTGCGTAAAGTGTATCGTATTGATCTAGCTATACAAGACATAGCAGGTAGAGAAGCAATGGTTCTTGATGCAGATAAACTACCCACAACACCTGAAGGTTATGAAGCTTATGCCACTAAAGTAGTGACCATAAGACGACCTATATCTCGTAAAAAGCAGATAGAAGTAGCAGAAAAGTGGGAAGCAGAAAACTTAACAAAAGAACAAGGTAGTATGATAAGGCATTATGACTTTAAACACCCTTCGTTCTTACGTTATGAAACACGTTATGTGGTCCGAACCATGTCCACTAGCGGTTGGCAGTCATGTACAGGTACGACCGTCAACTGGGCTGCTTCGACCTTGAAACGTCGGATGAAAACCCTTATGCTAAGAAAACTTAGTGTATAACCATAGCACCCTTTAAGAGAAGGGATCAACTGGAGTATGTAGTATGAAGAAAGTAAAGAAAGAAAATGACTTGATCGACGAATCAGGCCAAGTTCATCGTGTCGGTCCATCATTAGCTAAGATAAATGATACTTTTCCGTCAGACCATGAGCTAAGTTTAAGACAGGCAGCTATAAATCCCGGCCACTATAAAGATGTAGTCCCAGGTTTCGAATACTTCGATATCATGGACCATGTTTTAGAAGGGTGGAAAGGCTCACAAGCAGCATGTTTAGCTAATGCATATAAATATATGTTTAGATTAGGTAAGAAAGATGCGGTATTGCAAGACCTAGGTAAAGCAATGTGGTATCTTGAACGTCTCAAAAAAGATATTGAGAAAAATAGCAAAAGGTGATTCTACCTAGAAAATTCCTTCTGAAAGAATGTAGTATAGTAAAATCAATTAATATAGAGAGTAAAAATTATGTCTAAGTCAAATAACAGTACCCAAGTAGCAGTAGTTCGTGATGTAGAATTCCACTATCCTCATCTAGCTACTTCTCATGCACCATTCGGTAATGATATCTGGGATGTCCAGTTACGTACCAATGATCAAGATACTGCAAAGCGTCTTACTGATCTAGGTGTAGGTATTAAGAAGCATGAAGATGGTTATTTCTTCGGTAACGTTAAGCGCCCTACTACTAACAAGAAAGGTGATGTTAACGATGCTCCTGAAGTATTAGATGCAGCTAAGTCTAAAACAGCTATCGATCCACGTACTATTGGCCACGGCTCTAAAGGTCATGTCAAGTTGTTCTCTTACGAGTATAACTTCAATGGTAAATCAGGTACAGGTGTTCAGTTGTTAGCTATTCAGATCACCGAACTAGTGAAGTACGAGCCTAAGTCTGATAGTGATGACTTCGGTGTTGAAGGTGATGCGGTAGAAGCTGCAGATTTCTAAAGTTGTCGGGGTCAGCAATGGCCCCTTATTCTAATAAAAGGAAATAATAATGAACACTAAAACTAAAGGTACCCAAAAGCCTTGGGAATGTGAGCATTGCGGTAAAGTAGGTAAGAATCGTGCCAACTACCGCAGAGATCATGGTAGTCGTTGCCCTGTATACCTCATTAAGAAAAGTGGTGTAGACCGATTAATTGGCCTTGCAGTAGGTATTGCAGCCTCTATTGTCTTATGGGGATTATCAGAATGGCTATTGTAACTTTACTATCTGACAAGGTAATCAATCTAGTAAAACTATATACACGAGGTCATACTGACGCTAAAGATGTAGTAGAGATGCTAGAACAAGTTCTAATCGAAGATGGTTATGTTACCCCTGAAGAAATTAACATGGGTGGCAATAACGAGGGTCAAGACCTTTAAGGAGATTTATGAAAAATATAATTGTAGACATTGAAACTGATGGGTTATTAACAGACTTAACCACAATTTGGTGTATAGCAATCAAAGAAGTAGGCGGTGATACATTATCTTTCTCAGACTATGATGACAGTCTGCCTGATAATGCTGCCGCCATACCTTACATGGAAGCCGCTGATCGTATCATAGGTCACAACTTCATAAGGTTTGATGGTCCTGCTATTACTAAAGTTCTTAAGTACACTATACCTGTAACTAAAATCTACGACACTCTAATCATGTCTAGACTAAATCAGTTCAACAGAATAGGTAAGCATAGTATGAAGTCATGGGGTGAAAACTTATTATTCCCCAAAGGCGATTATAGTGACTGGTCTCAGTATACACCTGAGATGATGTCTTACTGTATACAAGACGTTACAGTCAATGAAGCTATATACCTAAAAGTATTTGCTGAAGCTGACCTCATACTTAAAAGAACAGGTAATAAATATCAACAAGCGATTGATATCGAGCATAAGATGTCTCACTATACAGCTATGCAATGTGCTAACGGCTGGGAGTTTGATCAAGAAGGTAAACTTAAGTTAATGGAAATAATTCAAGAAGAATTAACCCATATCGAAAAGACTGTAGAACCTTTGCTCGGTAATATTACTATTATAGTTGATAAAGAACCTAAATCACCTAAGTATAAAAAGAATGGTGAATACACCTCTGTATCTGCTAGAGTTCTAAGTGAGTATCTAGGTACTTACATAGACCCTTCTGATGCTCTGAAAGTACCACCACCCATAGTAGCTGGCACTCGGTTCCAACGAACTATACTAACCCCTGCACGTATAGGTAATCAAGATCATCTAAAAGATTACTTAGAACGCAATGGTATTGTATGGGATGACTGGAACTTTAAACGTGTAGAAGGCTCATTCATAAAGACCTCACCTAAACTAACTACCACCTCATTAACTCGTATGGGGCCTACAGGTGTTATGATAGATAGGTTCTTTACTCTTCGTGCTAGGCTGTCAGTATTAACAGGCTGGGAAAAGATGTACTGGAATGGTCGTCTTCATGGTGATGTAATAGATATAGGTGCTGCCACAGGTAGACAAACCCATATCGGTATAGCTAATATACCCTCACCTAAAGCTGCCTATGGTTCTGAAATACGTAAGCTGTTCAAAGTACCTGAAGGTAAGACTATCATATCTGCTGATGGTGCTGCGTATCAAGCTCGTATTATGGCACACTTCTCTAAAGACAAAGAGTTTGTCAATGAGATTATCAGTGGTGATATACACCAAAAGAACGCTGATGCAATAGGTTGTAGTCGTGCAGACTCTAAGCCTTTCTTCTTTGCATGGGCTTTCGGTGCTGGTGGTCGTAAGTTAGCAAGTATACTAGGTATACCTGAAGCCGCAGGAAATAAAGCTAAGAATAAGTTTCTTAACCGCTGGCCTGCTCTTCGTGAACTAACTGTTAAGTCTCAAACTGCTGCTAAGAGAGGATATTTAATGGGTGTCGATGGTCGAAAGATCATAGTCGAAGAACCCTATAAAGCATTTTGTTATCTGATACAAGGTACAGAAGCTATTATCTTTAAGCATACCATTGTAGAAATCAATGAGGCGTTTGAAGCTAAAGGTATTAAGTTCTTACAACTACTAGCTTATCACGATGAATGTAGCTGGGAAATTGATCCTGCTGATGCTAAAGAAGCTGAAGTAATAATCCGTCACTGCTTTGAAGAAACACCTAAGAAGTTCGGTATAACTCTTATGTGCGCTGGTGATGTTAAATGTGGTAGTGACTATCTGGAGGTACACTAATGAAATACTTTTATGATGCTGATGCGTTAGTATACGTAGCTTCTTGGGGTGATAAAACACTTGAAGAAGCCTTAGAAAAATTAGATCATTCTATAGAATCAGTCTTAGCAGAGCTATGGGCGCATATAGATGATGTAACTTTTGTAGTTAAAGGCGTAGGTAATTTCCGTCATGTGATATATCCTATGTATAAATCTCACAGAAAATCAGAGGAAGACCCGGAAAAGAAAGCTATTATGCTCGCTGTATATGAGCGATTAGTTAATCACTATAAAGCTATTAGAGCAGATGGTGAAGAAGCCGATGATGTAGTAGCTTATCTAGCCTTAGCTAACAACGGAACTGTAATAAGCCCAGACAAGGACTTACGAACTGTCCCAGTACCAATCTACAATCCTCAAAAAGAAGAACACTACCCCCTAGATGTAGATGGCGCTGATCTGATGTTGCACTTGCAGATACTAACAGGTGATAGCACAGATGGAATCCCTGGGATTAAAGGTATTGGCATTAAGAAAGCAGAGAAAATACTGCTAATGGTGCCAGCGTCCAAGAGGTTAGCAACGGTAAAGGAGTCCTATCGTACACTGTCTAATGAGTCTGATTGGCTAAGTTACTGTCAACTTATGACTGACTTAATTTATATCCGTCAGAAGCCACATGAACGTTACAATGTACGTACAGGGAAAAGGGAGATAATGGATGAAGAATTACAGTAAAGAAATGTGGGAGATATACATGCATTGTAATGTAAAACCTCTCTCAATCAATGCTGCGTACACTTTAAAAAGAAAAAAGAGTGCTAAGTATAGAAAGTTTGAAGACGATATGGCCTTAGAATTGTTTGGCTATGAAGTACCTCCTCACAGAGATATTAAAAGTATGAGATTCAAACTAGAAATACACTGGGGTTTTGCTACGTCATTAAGTGATGTAGACAACCCTATTAAAACATTGTTAGATGTACTACAGAGATGGTTTAAGTTTGACGATAAACAAATTATGAATATCTCAGCAAGCAAAACTGTAGTAGGTAAAGGTCAAGAATATATTGACTTTACACTAACAGAAATTCAACACACAGAAAACCAAGGAGTACCTTATGGGAAGCGGTCAATTTCAAAAGCACAGTAGTTGTGCTAAATGTGATAGCTCAGATGCAGTAGCAGTATACCTAGAAGATGATGATCGTCTGTCAGGTTATTGTTTCAGCTGCTCTACTAACTATTACAACTACGAAGAAGGTGAGAAGCCTAAGGCAGCTTACACTCAAGTTGAACCAGAAGATGTAATACCTGTTAGCGGTCTGCCATACGGGACTGCATCTAAACGAAAGATAAGTAAGAAAGTCGCTGAAATGTTTGGCGTAAAGAGTGCTTATGATTCTAACGGACAGGTAGATACAGTGTATTATCCGTACCACAAAGATCAAGAAGAACTAGGTAGTAAAGTAAGAACGATGCCTAAGACTTTTAGATTTCAAGGTGATATGGGCGATCAACTGTTCGGTCAACAGAACTTTGCAGCAGGAGGAAAGAGACTAGTAATAACAGAAGGAGAAGAAGACACTCTAGCTATAGCTGAATCTTATGAGCAAAAAGGACCTATATACCCTGTAGTTTCTCTAGCGTCAGCAAGCAATATGAAGGCACCTTTAGCACAGCGCGAGTGGCTAAGATCTTTCGGTGAAATATGTTTGTGGATGGATGCTGATAAAGCAGGTGAAGAGGCTATATTAAAGCTAGCTAAGATATGTGGCTATGATAAAGTAAAGATCGTTAAGGGCAAAGAGAAAGATGCGTCAGATGAGTACACTAAGCATGGCTTCATGGAAGTCAATAGAGCTATCTGGAACGCACAACCTTATAACCCTGCTGGTATAATGTCAGGTGAATCTATATGGGAAGCCTATCGTGACAAGAAGGAAATCCCCACTATACCCTATCCACCATGCTTATCTGTTGTACAAGAGAAGCTTAAAGGTATTAGGCAAGGTGAGATAACACTGTTTACTTCAGGTACTTCTATCGGTAAAAGCAGTATCATCAAAGAAACTGTGCTACACATCTTAGATACTACTGATGAGAAAGTCGGTATGATATCTCTAGAAGAGTCAGTCGGTTATACTGCTGGTAAATTTATAGGTATGCATCTAAAGAAAGATATGTCTGTAGGTGATACTACCGAAGATGAAGAACGTAAAGCCTTTGAACATGTATTCGGAGATGGTAGACTGATACTGTTAGATCACCAAGGTGCTGTATCTGATGGTAGCCTAGTAGACAAGATAGAATACCTAGCTTTAATGGGTTGTAAGTATCTTATACTCGACCACTTAACTATTGCTGTGAGTGAAGGTGTAGAGAAACTAACAGGTAACGAAGCCACTGATAGAATGATGAATGAGCTGTTACGTATCTGTAATAAGCATCAAGTGTGGATAGGCTTAATAAGTCACCTGCGTAAAACAGGTCTTCAAGGTAAGTCCTTTGAAGAAGGTAAGATGCCGTCGTTAGATGATATTAAAGGTTCAGGTAGTGTTAAACAAGTATCCTTTGATATCATAGGTTTCTCAAGAGACTTAACGTCCGATGATCCAATCAAGCGTAGTACAGTACACTTCTCTGTTCTTAAGAATAGATTCTCAGGTGTAACAGGTAGTGCAGGTGCCGCATCATATGACATTGATACGGGTCGATTAACAAGTATAGATTTAGTAGGAGAAGACTTCTAATGGTTATGATAATCAGTGGTATATTTTTTATAAGTATTGTTTCATCAATAATCGGTGCTTTATTAAAGCATAAGAGAGAGGTGTTTTAATGGTATTAGATACAGGAAATAACGAAAGCCCACTACGATATGAAAGTTGTGTCGTAGAGGACTTAGGCTTACTTTTATCTCCGTTAGATAACCTATTGTACGAATTAGGTTATATGCTAACGACATTTAACAATAAAGATGAAATGGCTCTGAAAGAAAGTGATATAATAAATCGTATAGTAGCTAGTAAAA
>Ga0308015_10000160_pt1 | contig 33627 bp, 28 predicted proteins | sample Neamet231_FD_203128 | JGI IMG/M metagenome (GOLD analysis project Ga0308015, IMG submission 203128) | Marine microbial communities from water near the shore, Antarctic Ocean - #231 | ecosystem: Environmental > Aquatic > Marine > Unclassified | place: Southern Ocean | collected 2014-07-28
ATGATCAAACGGAGTTTAAAAAAGGAGATGTTTTTACGATAATTAGATATCGCTAATTACCTGTCAGTTCGAGTGAATTTATGAGGGACGAATAAATTTGTATCGAGAACAATTCGAACTAAAAGCATCTCGATACAAATTTGATTTTCCTATCGGACATCAAATTCACTCGATGTGACATTTGGGTTATTATTAAAGTATAAAGTTAGTTGTCAGTTCGAGTGAATTTGTGAAGTATGAACAAATTTGTATCGAGAACAATTACTTAAGAAAAAGAAAAAATGAAGGTCTACTATGTCTATATTTTAAAATGCGCTGATGATACATATTATACCGGTTTTACATCAAATTTAGAAAATAGAGTAGAAGAACATCAACAAGGAAAATATGAGGATAGTTATACATTTAAAAGAAAACCAATTGAGTTAGTTTTTTATTGCGAATTTTCAAATGTAGAAATGGCAATTAAAACAGAAAAACAGCTTAAAAAATGGTCTAAAGCTAAAAAAGAAGCTTTAATTAATGGGGGATATGAAAAACTACCTAATTTAGCTAAGAAGAAATTTAAATAGCTTCTCGATACAGTTTTCTCATAAAATCGAAAACCACTCGAAGTGACATTTCGATAATATTTATACTAAACATTCAACACTAAAAACTTTTAAATGAGTTTTACACATTTAAATAAAAAGAACAATCCTAAAATGGTAAATGTTTCTGATAAGAAAATTACCAAAAGAACAGCCATTGCAAAAGCAACGATGTTTTTAGGAAAAGAAGTGATTTCTCATTTTACAAATGATGAATTATTTACAAAAAAAGGACCTGTTTTTCAAACGGCAATTATTGCCGGAATTCAAGGTGTTAAAAAGACCTCAGAATTGATTCCGATGTGTCATCCATTACTAATAAATGGCGTTGATATTGATATTGAAATTGTGGATTCAGAAAACATAGAAGTCTTTTGTAAGGTAATTATAGAAGGGAAGACTGGAGTTGAAATGGAAGCTTTAACAGGAGCGAATATTGCTTGTTTAACTATTTATGACATGTGTAAAAGTATTTCACAGAAAATGGTAATTAAAGAAGTAATGTTAGTAGAGAAAACAGGTGGAAAGTCTGATATTAAAAATGAGTAAACACACAAAACATACAAACATCACCAAGAGAAGCAACGGGAAATTTGCTCCAAATGAGCTTGTGCTTTTAGGTACAAAATGTGGTGTAATTGCAACACTAGTCAATCAAGTTTCTAAAGAATTATCAAATTGTAAATTGGCCTATTTTGATGCATCACATGCAAAAGATGTAGAAGAGAATCAGTTTTCAGAATTTGTTTTTCATCATGATGGAAACTTGCAAATAACTACTTCTGGTCACATCAATAAATTCGAGCAACGTTTGCAGTTCGCACAACATGATTATGTGTTTATCAATGGAAATCATTATGCGGGTTCAAAGCAAGTGGTGTTTTTAGATCCAGAAAAAGAAGCATCTATTAATAAAAGAATTGATCAGATTACGGAGGTACAGTTTTTTATAAAATTGACGGATACTGTTGCGCCATTTCAATCGTTAAAAGATAAGTTTCCAAACTGGGAAGAGATTCCACAATATGAATTGTCAGATATTGAAAACATCACGAATCATATTTCTGAATTGATAGCAAAAACAATTCCGAATATAAAAGGTTTGGTGTTGGTCGGTGGGAAAAGCACGCGAATGGGAACGGATAAATCTCAGCTAAACTACTTTGGAAAACCCCAAAAAAACCACGTAAAGGAATTGTTAGAAAACAATAAATTGAAAACATATTATTCGGTGCAAAACGATGTCGGAAATGAAAATGAAATTCACGATACTTTTTTAAATTTAGGGCCTTTTGGCGGAATTTGTTCTGCGTTTCAAAAAGATCCAAATACTGCTTGGTTGGTTTTGGCAACAGATCTTCCTTTTGTGAATACTGAATTGATTGAGCTGTTATTGAGTAAACGAAACCCTTCTAAAATTGCAACAGCAATTAAAGGGAAAGGCAAGGAGTTTGTAGAGCCATTAATTACCATTTATGAACCAAAAGCATATCCAATTTTATTGCAATATTTAGCACAAGGATATTCCTGTCCGCGTAAACCGTTGATTAATTCTGATGTTGAAATTGTTGAGGTTGATGATGATTTGATACGAAACATCAATACGCAAGAAGAGTTTGAAACGGCAAAGAAAGAATTAAATAATTGACCAGCTGTTATTCCTGCGTAGGCAGGAATGACAAAAATATACTGAAATAAGTTAACCATAAAATGAAACCAACAAAAAATCAACTTTTTAAACGCCAAATCACCTTATCTGAAGTAGGTGAAGAAGGGCAGCAAAAATTACAGAATGCATCTGTTTTGGTTGTTGGCTGTGGTGGTTTGGGAAGTCCGATTGCGGTACATTTGGCTGCAAGCGGAATTGGTCAAATTCATTTGGTAGATTTTGATACTATTGATGCTACCAATTTACATAGACAGGTTTTTTATTCGCTAGCAGATATTGGGGAATCAAAAGCAAAAACCCTCGCTACTTTTATAAAAGGTAGAGCGCCTTTTACAGAGGTTACCTTTAACAATAAACCAATTACAAAAGAAACCGTTTTTGAGTTGATTGAGGATGTAGATATTGTAATTGATGGAACAGACTCATTACCCACAAAGTATTTATTAAATGATGCTTGCGTCATAAAAAACAAGCCGGTAGTATATGGCTCTTTGTATAAGTTTGATGGGTATGTTGCCAGTTTTAATGTAAAACAAGAAGACGGAACTTATTCCGCAAACTTGAGAGATGCGTTTCCGAAAATAGCAACAGATGTTCCAAACTGTGAAGAAGCAGGAACATTAAACTCCATTGTAAGTTTAATCGCAGCGCAACAAGTAAACGAGGTATTAAAGTTGGTTACAGGAATAGGAAAACCACTAATAAACCAACTCTTAATTTATAATTCTTTAGAGAATTCGCAATTAAAAATGAAGCTAACCTCGTTAGATTCTAGTCATTCCGATAGAAAGAAAAGAATCTCAGCTATTTTTGAGAACGAAAGCTATTTTGATGCAAGTTGCGAAATGCAAAATCCAGATTGGTTGATTTCTGCTGAAGAACTTAAGAGAATTGTTTTGGGCACTGAGCGGAGTCGAAGTGTAGAAATAATTTCTGTATTAGAAAATCTACAAACACCGTTTAAGGTGGATAAAGAAATTATTTTTCAAAACTTAAATAGTGAAGAGTTTCATATTGATCTATCGAAAAAACTGGTGTTCGTTTGCCAAAAAGGAATTACAAGTTATAAAGCAACACAAATATTGAGAGAAAGATTTCCGCAAGCAGACATTCTTAGTTTAGCGGGTGGAATAAATGACTATTAAAAAAGATGAAAATAATTTAGGGGCGTAATATAATGATCTCCCAATTTTGATTGTTAGATTGGTATTCTTTCAAGACCTCAAATCCAACCGATTTATGCGCATTTGATGAGTGTACATTACCAACATCTACCTCTGTGATAATTGCAGTATATTCTTTAGAAATGTTTTTCTTCATGTATGTGTAAAGGGCTCTAAATACACCTTGTTTTCGATACTCTTTATCAACACAAACTTGTCCCATGACCATGTAATTAATGTCTTCATTTTGCTTCTTAATCGCGGTATCTATTAGGTCAAACATCGGAATTAACATCGGAATTTCATTTCTAAATTCTTGCAACATACAAAGTGCGTACCCAACCACTGTATCATTGTGTTTTGCAATTACATGCGGATGTGCTGTGTGCATTTTTGTTAAAAGAGCTAGCGTATGTTGAATAGTCACAAACCCTTGTTCATTTTTCTCATTTGTAGAAATATGTAATGGTAGGTTTTTTTGCTGAAGTGCAATTATTTGTTCTAACTCTTCATTTGTGGATGTCAGTTGATACTTAATCATTTGTGTACATCGTTTTTTCTGCAATTATGGATGTGCATTTACCCAAATTTCTCCATCAGAAAAATGCTCTTTTTTCCAAATAGGAACCGTTTCTTTTAATGTATCAATTGCAAACTGACACGCGTCAAAAGCAGCTTTTCTATGTTTAGCAGAAGCCGTAATAATAACAGGGATTTCACCTATTTGCAACATGCCCTCTGCGTGATGAATGGCGATTTTTGCAATAGAAAATTTCGCTAGAGTCAAGTCTGCAATTTTTTGCATTTCTTTAATTGCCATTGGTTTGTACGTAGAAAAATCTAGTTGTTTAACTTCCTTCCCCTTTGTATCATTTCTTACGGTTCCAACAAAGGCTGAGATTCCACCACAAGAAGCATCCGTTACAAAATTGTAACATTCTTGTAAATCTAATTTCTCTGAAGTAATTTTTATAGATGTTTTGCTCATGACTATTACAAAAATAACAAATCAAAACGTATCTTTGTACTCTAATTTTAGAAGTTTTAAAAATGAAAAATATATTTAGAATTGTAAGTTTTTTAGAAGGAGTTTCTTATTTACTATTGTTGTTTATTGCAACTCCAATTAAACACTTTAGTGAAGATCCTACGTATGTGAAAATGCTTGGAATGCCACACGGAATTCTATTTATGATTTATGTAGTGTTGGCTTTTATGTTAAAAACTCCAGAAAAATGGAGTGGTAAAACTTTTGGAATCGTTTTAGTGGCTTCTATTTTGCCTTTTGGTACTTTTTATATTGATAAGAAGTATTTGCAAAATTAACCCCCACTAACTGGTGGAATAATAGCGACCACATCGTTTTCTTTTAAGAGCGTTTTGTTGGACGCATATTCTTCATTTACAGCAATTGCATACGAGTCTATATTTTCTAACTGCGGATAATTGGCTAAAAGTTGGATTTTCAACACCGAAATAGTTGCATCAGTAGGTAGATCAACGCCTAAAGAAGAAGTCCCTAGTAAATCTGTGGTAATTCCGAAAAGCAAGAGGTGTATTTTCATCTAAGACAAAGATACATCATCAATTAAAACAAACTCAAACCAAAAACAAATCCTTTTTGTTTTTGGTTGATGCCTCCTTTAGATATCACATAATCTACGCGTAAAAATCGCCATTTTCCAACACCAATATTATCGAGTCCGATAGAAGCTTCTGTGTATGGTTTTCTATCGCCAGTAAACAATCCTTTTGCACCAGCGACTACATGAAAATTTAGTTTGTTTACCAAAGGGATTTTCCCTAGTAAGAATCCTTTAAAATTATGTTCTCCATGAAATTCTGCAAATCGATTGTTTGTGCTGTACGCATAATAATCTAATAAATTAAAGTGATTTGTTGTTCCACTACCAGGGGAAATCGCTAATTTATTTCCGTTAAAATGTGCGTAATCCATAAAAGGAATGTCTTTTTTGTTTAAGAAAACTCCCCCTTTAATTCGATATTTCGTGTTTCCTAAAACCCCCAAAGAGAAATTTTGTTTTAGTTGAGAAAACACATAATCTGAATGATTTTCTGAGTTTCCTGACCCGAAGGTTTTTCTGTATCCAACATATAAAGAAGGATATTTATTGTTGTACACGGTAAATTTCCTGTCAGGGTACGATAAGTATTTCGTTCCAAAATTAATTGTTGTCCCAAGGTTGAATGTCCACATTTGATGCTGAGAAAAAGAAGGGGAATAATTTGAGGCATCTCTAGGGTCATTAGAAGAATATTCTACATTTTTGACATTTACACCACTGTAATTTGTCGTGTTTACCAAGGGGTTTCTGTTTGCAAATTCTAAGGAACTATTAAACCTAAAACCATTGGTTAGTTCTCTAGAAAAAGAAATATTGGCATATGTTTTTTCGTAAATCTTTTTATAGTTTCTTTCAAAAAAAGTTGTGCTGATTGTATTATAAAAAGTTGAAATAGGGTTTTTAGCATTAAATTGTTGTGTGGTGACTCCACCAGAAAAACGTAAAATAGGTCTTGAAATATTATCCCATTTGAAGCTAAAAAACACCGTAGGTCTTACTTTTTCATCAGAAAAGCCATAATTAAAGTTAGCGCCTGTATTGATCCATTTTCCAGTTTCGTTTAAGTTTTTAAAATAATGCATTCCAATAGTAGAGTTCCAACCTTGCACTGTGTTAAAATTTAGGTCAGTTATTGGAGAATCGATATTGAAAGACCAGTTATTGTAAGAATCTCTATATGAATATCCAGATAGTGGCAAACTCCAAGAAAGTTTATTGCTTTTAACATCGACAGAGTCTAAATATTTTTTAGATTTCCGAATTGTTTTAATACTGTCTTTAATCACGTAATCAGAAACTTCTTCTGTTGTTAAAGGAACAGGGCGTAATTTTTTCCAATACAGGGAATCTTTTTTAGTTGCATTTTTCTCAAAAGATAAAATCTCTTTTCCGAAAGTGTTTTTGCTGAACGTTGGATTGAAATTATAGTTAGAATATGCAGCAGAAAAACGACCATTTATGTTAAACCCAAACAGGCCAATTTTAAAATCGAGGGTTTGAGAAATTATAATCCAAGCATTGTTTTTTAATGTTTTATTAAAGCTTTGTTTAAAGTGTAATGCGTCTACCATTGGTAAGTTTACTTGCTCGCCAGTAACCGTAATATCTGTACCATACAAGGCCCAATCATCTTCAGCTACATAAATAAAACCTGTAAAAACACGATCATTTTTACGCTTAGGTAAAATGGAAATTTTGTTTATCATTTGCCCATTTTTGTCGTAAAAACTTCCAACTAATTTATAGGTATAGTATCCAAAAGCATAATTTGCAATGGGTGAAATAATTTCATTTCCGATTTCTACGGTGTTTTGATACAAGTTAAAATTCACGTCTTCAGCTCTATTAAAACTTATGCCGTTGTCAGATCCACTTACTTTAGAAGCAATAATACGTTCTTTAAAGCTGTTTGGTTTTTGATGTGATATTTTCGAAACCGTTTCAGACAAATAGATAATTCCGCTTCGAGTAGAATCCAATCCGCCGCCTAAATCACCTAGCTTTTGCCCTAATATTTTCTTTGGTGCATTTTTAATTTTATACAATCCTCTAGAATAGAAATCAGCTGTAAATTGTTGAATGTTATTTTCGTTCTTTTTCTTATTTGCAATTACATTTCTAATAATTTGGTTTGCTGGGTTTTCTTTGCTGTTAATTTGAATCTCATTTAATGTGACACGCTCTTCATTTAATGTTACATTTAACACATATGAAGAGGAGGTAACTTGAATCTTCTTTTTTAACGTTTTAAATCCCAAAAACTGAAATACAACCGTGTATTTTTTTGCTCTTTTTATTGGTAATTCATAATACCCTTCATCGTTAGATGTTGTTCCGGTAATCGTTCCGTCTACATAGATGCTTACAAAAGAAAGTGGGTTGTTCTTACTATCGGTAACCGTTCCTTTGACTTGAGAAAAACCTGTGAAAATTGCAAGAAATACTAAAAGCGTAGTAATTTTTTTCATAGCTATATTTTGATAATTGATAGACAAACTTACAGGTTGTGTTTAAGGCGCTATCTCTCTGTTTTGTTAAAGTTAATCATTACTCTTTTTAGTAGACGCTTTACATGGGTGTTTTGTTACTTAATAATCTGGGTTTTTTAGGTATTAGAAATATTAAATATGAGTATATTTGTTAGTTCATTCAAACAATAAGACTATGAGCGAATCTAGGAAAAGACGAGAAGCTTTATTATACCACGCAAAACCGAAGCCAGGAAAAATTGAAGTGGTTCCTACAAAAAAATACGCTACACAACACGATTTGTCATTGGCATACTCACCAGGAGTTGCAGAACCGTGTTTAGAAATAGAAAAAGACCCTAATAATGCATATAAATATACAGCTAAAGGAAACTTAGTAGCTGTAATTACCAACGGAACAGCTGTGCTGGGCTTAGGAGATATTGGTCCTTTAGCATCAAAACCAGTAATGGAAGGGAAAGCATTGTTGTTTAAAATATTTGCAGATATTGACGTGTTTGATATAGAAATTGATGCTACAGATGTAGATAAATTTGTGGAAACTGTAAAAGCCATTGCTCCAACTTTTGGGGGAATTAATTTAGAAGATATTAAAGCTCCAGAAGCTTTTGAGATAGAAAGAAGATTAAAAGAGGAATTAGACATTCCTGTGATGCATGATGATCAACACGGAACAGCAATTATTTCTGCTGCAGCGTTGAAAAATGCATTAGAAATTATTGAAAAAAATATTTCTGAAGTACACATTGTTGTAAACGGAGCAGGAGCAGCGGCAATTTCTTGTACGCGGTTGTATTTAGCTTTAGGGGCTAAAAGAGAAAATATTGTGATGTGTGATAGCAAGGGAGTTATCAGAAAAGATAGAGGAAACTTAACATCACAAAAAGAAGAATTTGCGACAGATAAAGACGTACATACTTTAGACGAGGCAATGCACAATGCTGATGTGTTTATTGGCCTTTCAAAAGGAAATGTTGTGTCGGCAGAAATGTTGTTATCAATGGCAAAAGACCCAATTGTCTTTGCAATGGCAAATCCAACGCCAGAAATTGATTATGATTTGGCAATAAATACTAGAGATGATATTATCATGGCAACGGGTAGATCAGACCATCCTAACCAAGTAAATAATGTACTTGGATTTCCGTTTATTTTTCGTGGCGCTTTAGATGTTAGAGCGACAAAAATTAATGAAGAAATGAAGATGGCTGCAGTGCATGCATTAGCAGATTTAGCTAAAAAAACGGTGCCAGAAACAGTGAACATAGTATATGACGAAATAAGTTTGTCTTTTGGTAAAGAATACATTATCCCAAAACCATTTGACCCTAGATTGATTTATGAAATACCACCAGCAATTGCAAAAGCAGCAATTGATTCAGGAGTGGCTTTAGAGCCAATTACTGATTGGGGTAAGTATCAAGAAGAATTAATGGAGCGTTCTGGAACGGGTAGTAAAGAAGTTCGTTTATTACATAATAGAGCAAAAAACAACCCTAAAAGTATTGTATTTGCAGAGGCAGATCATTTAGATGTTTTAAAAGCAGCACAAAGAGTTTATGACGAAAAAATTGGAAAACCAATTCTTTTAGGAAGGAAAGAAGTAATTCTAGAATTGAAAGAAGAGATTGGATTCCATGCAGATGTTCCAATTATAGATCCTAAAACAGACGAAGAAAAAGAACGTAGAGCCCGTTTTGGAGAAATCTATTGGAAAACACGTCAAAGGAAAGGAATTACCTTGTTTCAAGCACAAAAAATGATGCGTGAGCGTAATTATTTTGCTGCAATGATGGTGAATGTTGGTGAAGCAGATTCATTAATTACAGGATATTCAAGATCCTACCCAACGGTTGTAAAACCAATGCTGGAATTGATAGAAAAAGACAAAGGTGTTACGAGAGTTGCAGCAGCAAACTTAATGTTAACCAAACAAGGCCCCTTGTTTTTAGCAGACACAACGATTAATATCAATCCAAATGCAAAAGAATTAGCAAAAATTTCTCAACTTACATATTCATTAGCACGAATGTTTGGAGTAAAGCCAAATATTGCAATGTTATCATTTTCAAACTTTGGGTCTTCAGATTCTGAAAGTGCAATAAAAATTAGAGAAGCAGTTTCTTATATACATAGACATTTTCCGGATGTTGTTATTGATGGAGAGTTACAAGCAGATTTTGCATTAAATAGAGAACTGTTGGCGAAAGAATTTCCATTCTCTAAGTTAAATGGTAAAAAAGTAAATGTGCTTATTTTTCCTAATTTAGATGCTGCAAACATTACGTATAAATTAATGAAACAGGTTGATGAAGTTGAATCTATTGGGCCAATTTTAATGGGATTAAAGAAGCCTGTTCATATTTTACAATTAGGAGCTAGTGTAGATGAAATGGTAAACATGTCTGCAGTAGCAGTGGTAGATGCACAACAAAAAGAGAAAAATAACGTATAAAAAATAGCGCGATAAATGATAACTCAAATTAAAGGAAGGTTAGTAGAGAAAACACCAACGTATGTTGTAATTGATTGTTCTGGAGTAGGTTATTTATTACATATTTCTTTAAATACATTTTCTTCTTTACCAGATGGTGAGGCAATTACATTGTATTCTCATCTAACAGTAAAAGAAGATTCTCATACGTTGTATGGGTTTATTAATAAGACAGAAAGAGAAATTTTTAGATTACTAATTTCTGTTTCTGGAGTTGGGCCAAGTATAGCGAGAACAATGTTGTCTTCAATGTCATCAGAAGAAATTCAGCAAGCAATAGCTACAGAAAATATTGCACTAATACAGTCTGTTAAAGGGATTGGAGCAAAAACGGCACAGCGTGTTATTATAGATTTAAAAGATAAAATTCTAAAAACATTTGATATGGATGCAATTTCTCTTGCTCCGAGCAATACTAACAAAAGTGAGGCGTTATCTGCTTTAGAAGTATTAGGTTTTAACAGAAAACAATCTGAGAAAGTATTAAATACAATTCTAAAAGAAGAAGTAGGTGCTTCTGTAGAAGTCTTAATTAAAAAAGCGTTAAAAAGTCTGTAGTCAATTTGAGAAATAAATATTTTAATATTTTAAGTATATGTGTAGTTGCTTTATTGGCAACTACATCTGTTTTTTCACAAAGTACAACGGTAAAGAAAGATTCGATAAAAAGAGACTCGGTTCCTGCGCTTAAATATAATTTTAAAGCCAATCAAAGAGGGAGTTTATTTTTAAATAATCCATCTAGCTATGTTGCTCGGTTTGATAAAAAACTCAACAAGTATATTGTTGTAGAAAAGTTAGGAGATTTTAAGATTGGAGTTCCAATTTACATGTCTCCAGCAGCATATCAGAGTTATCGCTTAAAGAAAGATATTAAAGAGTATTTTAAAGAGAAAAACGATGCTTTAAGTAAGAAAAAAGGAAGCAAGGCTGCACAAAAAAATTTACTCCCAACATATTATGTAAACTCTAAGTTTTTCGAATCTATTTTTGGAGGTAATTCAGTAGAGGTAATTCCGTCGGGGAGTTTAAATATTAAACTTGGTGGTATTTATCAGAATGTTGAGAACCCTCAATTATCAGAAAAGAATAGAAGTAGTTTTACTTTTGATTTTGATCAGCAAATAAGCGCAAGTATTAGAGCTAAAGTAGGGAAACGCTTAAAAGTAACTGCAGATTATGATACACAAGCTACTTTTGATTTTCAAAATTTAATTAAATTAGAATTTGACCGTACCTACAAAGGAAATGAAGATGCTATTTTACAGAATATAGAAATTGGTAATGTATCAATGCCTATAAAGAATTCATTAATAAATGGAGCGCAAAGTTTATTTGGTGTAAAAACGGAGTTGCAATTTGGTAAAACCTCTATTAAATCTGTGTTTTCTCAACAAAATTCAGAGAGTAAAACCGTTGTTGCAGAAGCTGGTGCTTCAATAGAATCTTTCGAGTTGCGAGCTACAGATTATGATGATGATAGACACTTTTTTTTAGCACAATATTTTAGAGAAAATTATAAAAACTCATTAAAGAATTATCCATTAGTAAGTAGCCCAATTAATATTACAAGAATAGAGGTTTGGGTAACCAACAGGAGTTCTAGTACAGAAAATTTTAGAAGTATTGTTGCCTTGGCAGATATTGGTGAATCTGAAACGAATAATTTAGTAAATGCGAATGTAATTCCAACAACACCACCACAAGTGTTTGGAAAAAACATCCCTGCGAATTCAGCAAATAATTTAGCTGCAATTTTAACAACTACAGGAGGCATTAGAGACATTGCAACAGTGAATTCTGCATTGTCTGGTTTTAACATGAAGCAAGGTACAGATTATTCTATTTTACAAAATGCAAGAAAGTTAGAAGCGAATGAATATACTTTAAACGCTCAATTAGGGTTTATCTCTTTAAACAGAAAATTGTCTGACGGAGAAGTGTTAGCCGTTGCTTATGAATATACAGTTATTGGTAGTTCTGAAACCTCTTTTAAAGTTGGAGAATTATCTAACGATGGAATTAACGCACCAAGTAACTTAGCAGTAAAATTATTACGTAGCGAAATTATTACAACCAAAATAGCTGGAACTAAATTACCTTTTCCTACTTGGAGATTGATGATGAAGAACGTGTATGCATTAGGAGTATTTCCTTTATTACAAGATGGTTTTAGATTTGAGGTTATGTATAGAGATGATAAAACAGGGGTACCATCTAATACATTACAAAATGCAACGACACCTGGTGTAGCAAACAAAACATTATTAAATGTTTTAAACTTAGATAAATTAGATCAAAGTGCATTTGCTATTGCAGAAGGTGATGGCTTTTTTGATTACGTAGAAAGTATTACTGTAAATTCTAATAAGGGATTTATCATTTTTCCTGAAACGGAGCCTTTTGGAGCAGATTTAGCGAGTTCATTAACGACAATAACAGATAAGAATGCATACGTTTTTGAGGAGTTATATACCAACACAAAATCACAAGCAAAAAACAACTACCAAAACAAAGATAAATTCTTATTAAAAGGATATGCAAAATCAAAAAATAGCGGTGGCATTCCTTTAAATGCGTTTAACGTGCCTAGAGGTTCTGTTAAGGTTACAGCTGGAGGAAGACAGTTGGTAGAAGGCGTAGATTTTGTGGTAGATTATCAGCTTGGGAGAGTGCAAATTATTGACCCAGGACTAGAAGCTTCTGGAGTGCCTATTAATGTTTCTACAGAAAATAATGCGGTATTTAATCAGCAACGAAAAACATTTATGGGGGTTGAGGTTGAGCACCGCTTTTCTGATAAATTTATTTTAGGAGCTACCGTTTTAAATGTGAATGAAAAACCAATTACTCAAAAAGTAAATTTTGGGAATGAGCCAATAAATAACACAATGTTTGGTTTAAATGTAGATTATGCTACAGAGATGCCAATTTTTACAAAATGGGCAAATAAACTCCCGTTTGTAGACACAGATGTTATATCTAATCTATCAGTAAGGGCCGATTTTGCGTATTTAATTCCGGGGTCTCCAAGCGGTATCAATGTAAACGGACAAGCAACTTCTTACATTGATGATTTTGAAGCCTCTCAAATTCCGATTGATCTACTATCTCCTTTAAATTGGTTTACAGCAAGTACACCACAATCACAAAACTTTAATGGGTCTGTAACAGACTTAACCTATAATGATAAAAGAGCAAAATTAGCTTGGTACTCTATTGATCAGTTGTTTTATGGTAATGGAGCAAAGCCGGCGAATATTGATAATATTGAATTGTCTAGAACAGAAGTTAGACGAATTGGGTATTCAGAATTATTTCCAAATACAGAGTTAGATTTGACACAAAATGCTTTAGTAAGAACATTGGATTTAGCATATTTCCCTTCAGAAAGAGGACCCTATAATTTTGATACTGGTGGTACTGTAAATGGAAACGGAACCTTCTCTAATCCACAAGATCGTTGGGGCGGAATTATGCGGCCATTAACGACTAATAATTTTGATCAAGCCAATGTAGAATACATCCAGTTTTGGATTAAAGACCCATATCAAGAGTATTCAATTACAACCGCAGAAGGATTGCCAACAGGAGTAGACCCAAACAATCCAATCAATCAAGTAGGTGAGTTATTTATCAATCTTGGAAACATTTCTGAAGACATCTTAAAAGATAATCGAAAGATGTATGAAAATGGAATGCCTGCAGATGGTTCTACGACAAGTACTACACCATCGATTTGGGGAAATGCCCCAACAAACCAGTCTATTCTATATGCTTTTGATGTTGATGATGCTGCAAGAAAAAACCAAGATATTGGTTTGGATGGATTAAAGAATGAAGATGAGTTAGGTTTTTATCAACCGAAAGTGTTTGATATTTCAAAACTGAATTCTACCGATATTTCTTCGGATAACTTTAAATTCTTTAGAAGCACAGAATTTGACAATAACAACGCATCCGTTATCTCTCGATATAAAAACTTCAATAATACAGAAGGGAATTCTCCTACAGCAAATCAATCTACAGAATCGTACCCAACTTCTTCATCAACATACCCAGATGCAGAAGACATCAATAAAGATCAAACGATGAATACTGTAGAAAGCTACTTTGAATACAAAGTGTCTTTAAATAGAAATGATTTGGTAAAAGGAATCAATAATATTGTTGATGAAAAAGAAACCTCTGTAACTTTATTAGACGGAAGTACAAGTAAAACAAAATGGTATCAGTTTAGAATTCCGGTAAGAAGTGGAACTCCAATTAATGGAATTTCTGACTTTAATAGCATTCGGTTTATAAGAATGTTTATGACCAAGTTTAAAATGCCTGTGGTTTTACGTTTTGGTCAATTAGAGTTGGTACGAGGAGATTATAGACGCTACACGAAAACATTAGATCCAACTGTTAGTCCATCACAAGAGTTAACCAATAGTCAATTAAATGAGTTTGAAGTAGGGGTCGTAAGTGTAGAACAAAATGAAGGCAGGTATGTGTTGCCACCGGGGATTGTAAGAGAGCAATTGCAAGGGAGCTCTACAATTCAACAACAAAATGAACAATCGGTTTCTTTAAAGGTAAAAGATTTACAACAAAATGAAACGAGAGCGATCTACAAAAACATTAGTGTAGATTTAAGAATGTATAAAAATCTAAAAATGTTTCTGCATGCAGAACCTGTTGTTACAGGGAGTGTTTCAGATGATGATTTAGTTGCGGTTATTAGATTAGGAACAGATTTAGATGACAACTTTTATCAATTAGAAGTTCCTTTAAAAATGTCTTCTTCTGGAAGTTTACAGCCAACAAATGTTTGGCCAGAAGCAAATAATTTAGATGTAATATTAGAAGAATTAGGGAAGTTGAAACTGAAAAGAGATGGTGAAATTCCGAATTCTGGAGGAGCACTAGCTGTCAATAAAATGTATCCTTTTCCAACAAATTCTCATCCAAAAACGTTGGTATTAAGAGTAAAAGGAAATCCGACACTGGCATCAATAAGAACATTAATGCTGGGGGTTAAAAATATTTCTGCGACTCAAAAAAGTGCAGAAATTTGGTTTAATGAATTGCGCTCTTCTGGTTTTGAGAATAAAGGTGGTTGGGCAGCTGTATTAAGTGCTGATGCAAATTTTGCAGACATCGCAGATGTTTCAGTTACTGGAAGAATGCAAACTATTGGTTTTGGTAATGTTGAAGATAGAGTGAACCAGAGAAGTTTAGAAGAAACGAGACAATACAGTTTTTCTACCAACATCAACTTAGGTAAAATGATGCCAAAGAATTGGGGAATTCAATTACCAATGAGCTATAGTTTTGGGGAAGAATTTAGAGACCCTAAATATGACCCTCAATACCAAGATGTGAAATTTGAAGATGCTAAAGAGGTGAATCCGAATAGTAAAAACTCACAAGATTATACATCAAGAAAAAGTATCAGCTTTAATAATGTAAAGAAAAACAGAAACCCAGAACTTGATAAGAAGCCTAAGCCTTACGATGTAGAAAATTTTTCTGTTTCTTATGCCTTTTCAGAAGAGAATCATAAAGACTATAATGTAGAAAAATATCTAAACCAAAATTTAACAGCTGGCGCTAGCTATAACTTTACATTTGAGCAAAAATATATTGAACCGTTTAAGAAATCTGTTTTCTTCGGAAAGAGTAAGTATTGGAAATTAATTAGAGATATTAATATTAATTTATTGCCAAATTCTATTGGAGTAAACTCTAGAATTACACGAAATTTTGTACAGCAAAAATCTCGTAATCTGGTAGATGGATTTACCGCACAGCCAACATTAACACAACGTAGATTTTTATTTGATTGGGATTATACAGTCGGTTTTGATGTAACGAAGTCGTTAAAATTAAATTTTAATGTAAACAACAGTTATTTGTATGATAGTTTTGGAAACGGAGAGGAAATAGAAATTTTCGATAAGTTTTTCAATACAGGTAGACCAGATCATTATACGCAGAAGTTATCAGCAAACTATAAAATACCGATTAATAAGATTCCGTTTTTAGGGTTTATTTCTGCAGATTATGGGTATACAGCAAATTTTGACTGGAAGGCAGCATCTAAAAGTTATGTAGATAAAATAGGAAATTTAATTCAGAACTCTAATACACATAATTTAAGCACAACACTTGGCTTCTCTAAACTATATCAAGAGATAGGGTTAAAAAAATTATTTATTAAACGTGCTGCAAAGAAAAAAAAAGGAAACAAACTTCAGGCATCACAATTACCAACCGCAAGGGGAGTGAAGTCTAGATCTAAAAAGAAAACTCTAAAAGAAAAAGTCTTATTAGGTGTTTATGATTTTGTTACTGCAGTTAAAACAGCAAAAATTAGTTACTCAGAAAATAACGGAACCGCATTGCCAGGATTTAAGGGGGTAGCAGGGTTTTTAGGTAGAGATAATTTAAGTGATGGTTTTGCACCAACCCTAGGGTTTGTTTTTGGTAGCCAAATAGATATTAGAAACAAGGCCTTTGAAAAAGGATGGTTGGTAGACAGAGCCGTTGGTTCTGAATACTACAATAAAACATATAGTAATACACATTATAATAAGTTAGATTATACAATCTCTTTAAAACCATTTAAAGAGTTTAATATAGAATTAACAGGAAATAAAATAAGAACCAATAATCTTTCACAACAACTAGATGTAGAAGGAGGGGTTTTAAACACAAATGCTCCAATAACACAGTCCGGTAACTTTAGTACAAGTTATTCTATGTTATCAACTGTATTTAAAAGCTCAGATGAGTTGTTTACCTCTTTTTTAGCGAATAGAAGCCTCTTGTCTCAGAGGTTATCAACAGTAAATAGTTTACCAATAAGTGGATATAAAGAAACAGGGCAGCAAGTTTTATTACCTGCCTTTTTAGCAGCGTATTCAGGCGATACGGCAAATTCTGTAAAATTAGGTTTATTTAGAAACGTGCCTATTCCGAATTGGACAGTACGTTATAATGGATTGATGAAGTTTGATTGGTTTAAAGATAAATTTAGCGCTTTTACTGTCACCAATGGTTATAAATCATCGTATACGATTTCTAATTACACCAATAACCTACAGTATGATGTTAATGACCCTTCTAAAACGAACGCCTCAGGCAATTATCAATCGGAGTTGTTATTCTCGTCTGCTAGTTTAATTGATGAGTTTTCTCCTTTAATTAAAATAGATATAAAAATGAAAAATTCATTTTCATTTAAAGGAGAAATCAGAAAAGATAGAACCTTAACCATGAACTTTGATAATAGTACACTTACAGATATTAAAGGGACAGAATTCATTTTCGGAATTGGCTATCGATTAAAAGATATCGCATTTAATACACGCATTGCAGGGAAAAGACAAAAGCTAAAGGGAGATATAAATATGAGGATGGATGTTTCTATTAGAGATAATTTAACATTAATTCGCTCAGTAGATGTAGAAAATAATCAAATAAGTGGTGGTCAAAAACTTTTATCGATTAAATTTGCAGCAGACTATAAATTAAACAGAAATTTAACGACTTCGTTTTATTACAATCATAATACCTCTAAGTATGCAATTTCTACCACATTTCCGAGACAATCAATTAATGCTGGTTTTAATTTAATTTATAACCTAGGGAACTAAAACAACAATAAACACCATAAAATTACAATGAACATTCCATCAGAATTAAAGTACACAAAAGACCACGAGTGGATTAAAATTGACGGTGATACCGTTACTATAGGAATTACAGATTTTGCTCAAAGCGAATTAGGTGATATCGTTTACGTTGATGTAGATACGTTAGATGATACTGTAGAAAGAGATGAGGTTTTTGGATCTGTAGAAGCTGTAAAAACGGTTTCAGATTTATTTATGCCTTTAACAGGTGAGGTAATCGAGTTTAATGAAGGTTTAGAAGATGAACCTGAAACAGTAAACAAAGATCCTTATGGAGATGGATGGATGATTAAAATAGCGATTTCAGACGCTTCACAATTAGATGACTTATTAGATGCAGAAGCTTATAAAAACCTTATTCAAGGATAAAATTTTATGTATTGCGATAAGTGTTGCCCTTTTTATTGGGTATTTATCTTTGAAAAAAATGGCGGCTCTTCCTGTACAATTTTCTCACTCAGATAAAATGTATCATGCAGTTGCGTATTTTTTATTAGGCTTCACTTGGTTGCTAAGCTTTCCTAAATCATCGCAAAAAAAGAAATTAAAATACGCAATTGTTATTTCGTGTGTTATTTTCGGCATAGTTATTGAAGTTTTGCAAGGAACACTTACGTCATATAGAACAGCAAGTTTGTTAGACATAGTTGCTAACACAGTAGGAGTTATAGCGGCAATGATGCTTTTTAATAAGGTTTATAAAAAAATTGCAGCTATTTAACTTTATTAGTTGCGTAAGTCGTAAGAATTTAATTAAATTAGCGAACTATTTAAAACAAACAAGCATGGAAATTAAGAAAAATCCAAAATCAAACTTAGAAAATTATTCAAAGTTGTTTATTCAACTAGGTTTAGTTTTAGCTCTTTTTGTTACGTATGTGGCAATGGAGAACAAGACTTATGATAAGGCAATTGATGCTTTTGGAGATGCAAGTATGCAAGACGAATTAGAAGAGGATATTCCAATTACAGAACGTATAGAGCCAGTAAAGCCAAAATCACCACCACCACCGGCGCCAGAAAAAATCGAAATTGTTGAAGACGAGAAAGAAGTTGAGGAAACTGTTATCGAATCAACAGAAACAGATGAAACGGAAGCTATAGAGATCGAAGAAGTAGAAGAAGTAGAAGAGATTCTTGAAGATGTTCCTTTTGCAATTATTGAAGAAGTGCCTATTTTTCCAGGATGTACTGGGACAAGAAAACAAAAAGGAGATTGCTTAAATGCAAAAATCAGAAAACACGTTGTTAGAAGATTTAACTCTGAGTTAGCAGGTGATTTAGGATTGTCTCCTGGTAAAAAGAAAATTTGGGTTGTATTTAGAATTGACCCAAAAGGAAATATTACTGATGTGAATGCAAGAGCACCGCATCCAAGACTAAAGAAAGAAGCAATTAGAGTTACTAAAACATTACCTAAAATGACTCCTGGTAAGCAAAGAGGAGTTCCTGTAGGGATGAAATATACACTACCAATTTCGTTTAATGTAGAGTAACATTTTATAAGAAATAAAATAAAAAAGAGCAACCAAATTGGTTGCTCTTTTTTATTGGCGTCCTTTTTGAATTCGTATAAGCATAATTTAAAAAAGTATTCAACTGTTTTTGTTCAGTTTTCTTTAGTGTTAGTTAATTACCAACTAATGGAGTGCAAAGCAAAAAAGAGAAACGATATTAGATGTATTACAAAATTCTCTTAATGATTATGTATTATTGGAAGATGAAAAACCAATTGGGCTCTCTAGATAAAAGAGGATACTGCCTAAGCAAGTAAGGCCAATACCTTTAATTATTGATGCTATTAAAATTGATGAGAATAAAAAGGAGCAGCTAATTCCGCTGCTCCTTTTTGTGTCTACTCTTGACATATATTTACTATTTTTGTTGAATAGGTAAATGCGAATGAAACTATCTCAATACATAGACACAACATATTTAAAGCTTCCATGTCAAGCTAATATCTCCGAGGAAGAAACAAAAGCGAATGTTAGTAAGCTAATTGAAGAAGCAATTGAGTTTGATTTCAAATTGGTAATGATTAGAGCTACTTATATTTCTTTAGCGAAAGAAATGATTACGAGTGCAAATTCAAACGTTTTAATTGGAACAGTAATTGGATTTCATGAAGGAACATCTTCTTTAGATTCTAAGTTAGAAGAGGCGCAAAAAGCAATTGATTTAGGAGCGGATGAATTAGATTTTGTTGTGAATTATGAAGCTTTTAAAAATGATGACACAGCGCTAGTTGAAGAAGAAGTTAGTAAAGGAACTGAAATCGGTTTAAAAAACAAGAAAATTGTTAAATGGATAATTGAAGTTGCAGCTTTATCTAATAAGCAAATAGCTTCAATTTCTGGGTTGATAAAAAAAGTAGTTATTGATCACTTTGGAATTGAAAAGGCTGAAAATGTTTATGTAAAATCATCTACAGGATTTTATAAAACGAAAGAAGGAAAGCCAAATGGAGCAACTTTTGAAACGATTAAAATAATGTCTGATAACGCAAGGCCTTTAAAGATAAAAGCTGCTGGTGGAGTCAAGACAAAAGAAGATGCGTTAAAAATGATTACTTTAGGTGTTCAAAGAATAGGAACCTCTTCTGCTAAACGTATGGTAGAAGGAATGAAAAATAATTCTGAATATTAATATGAAAAATTACCAAGCGCACGAAACTGCAGTAATTGATGAAGGTTGTGAAATTGGCACAGGCACAAAAATTTGGCATTTTAGCCATATAATGCCAAACTGTAAAATTGGAAATAACTGTAACATTGGTCAAAATGTAGTAATATCTCCAGAAGTTATTTTGGGTCAAAATGTAAAAGTTCAAAACAATGTTTCTATTTATACGGGAGTAATTTGTGAGGATGATGTTTTTTTAGGGCCATCTATGGTTTTTACAAACGTTGTCAACCCTAGAAGTGCTGTAAATAGGAAGAACGCATATCTAAAAACTACAGTAAAAAGAGGGGTTACTATTGGCGCAAATGCAACAATAGTATGTGGTAATGATATTGGTGAGTTTGCTTTTATTGGAGCTGGAGCGGTAGTCGTAAAAGAAGTGCTTCCTTATGCATTGGTTGTTGGTAATCCCTCAAAACAAATAGGCTGGATAAGTGAATTTGGACATCGATTAAATTTCAAGGATACTGAAATTTCGGAGTGTCCAGAAAGTAAAAACAGATATAGATTACATAATAATACAGTTACTAAACTGTAATAGACAGATGAAAACCCTTCTTTTAATTTTGGTATTTATGTTTTCTCAGTCAGAAATATAGTTAGAATTTCAACGTATTGTAGCGAAGTATGTTGAAAAAACAGAATCGTGCTTTGTATGATAAGTTTACGAGGTATTTCTTCAAAAAGAGGTGCGTTTTTTTGAAAATGCACCCCTTTTTGGTTTTCTGCAAGAATTAAAATAGATTCCTCTTAAAAAACCTCTTAAAAAACCTCTTAAAAAACCTCTTAAAACATCGAAAAATATATATATTTGTGTAGTGGTGTAAAAACCACTTTCTTTTTCATAGCAATTTTCCCACTCTATTCTTTAGAGTGGGTTTTTTTATGAGTTTTAATTAAGTTTTTTTCCATAAAAAAAGTCCTAACAAATTAATGTTAGGACTTTAGTACTCAAGGCGGGACTTGAACCCGCACGCTTTAGGGCTTTTTGAAGCCATTATAAAATATGAAAACCCTCTTTAAACTTACGTATTCCTTTGGTTATTAAGGATTTTTAAAGATTAACTAAAATTAACTAAAATAAGGTAAGATTAAAAAACGGTTGGCAAACGGTTGGCAAGAGTGTAAAAAGGTTATATATTTGTATTGTTCAAAATTCAATACTTATGGCTACTATCAAATTTTAATTATTAAGTGAAAGCGAAACCGCACCAATTTATTTAAGACTTTCTATAAAACGAGGTTTAACACCACGTACTAAAACAGGTTTACATATTTCACCAAAAGATTGGAGTACTGCAAATTTCCCAAAAACAACTACAGCTACCAATAAAAAACTAAAATCGGACTTAGTATTCTATGGTTCACATGATAACGATGCTAGAACTTTTTCGGTCCAATATATCGTACTTAATAAATTAGACTTTTTTGTAACCGTTTTAAAGAGATTACAGGAAGTTTTATGATTGAAATATTTGATCTTGAATCTTTCAATCTGGTAAAATGATTAATGACGAGATGTTAATCATAAATCAACTTCTATTACAGTATTATTTATTTAGGGAGGATATAAAAGGCACAAATGATACTTATATAAAATTAGAAAACCTTTTATTTACTTACCCAAATAGGTGGGAATTAATTTTTCAAAACACAATGTCTGAATATATTTCATCTTTAGGACAATTAGGCTTAAATACTGGGCAAGTTCCTTATTCTATACTTTGGAGTAAATTAGAGGTAAAGAACTAAAATAGCTTTGGTTAATTAAAAATAATTGTCATACAAATAATAAGATAGTTAGTAATAAAAGAAATGCATCAATTGTTTCAACATCTGCGCCATTTACACGAGTGTCAAACAACTTTATTTATTTATTTGGTGAATATTAATTCTTAAATTAAAATCACCGCTATGAAACAGAAACTCACAAAAGTAGTATTCATTCTACTTGCCTTTGTTGTCACTACATCAAACGCACAATTAGGTTTTTGTACAGGAAATTCAGGCGCCCCCATTTTTACAGAAACCTTTGGATCTGGAACAACAAATATTGCTCTACCAGCAGGAACAACCACATACACATTTGCAAGCACGCAACCTAATGATGGGTTTTATACTGTTTCAAATAGAACAAATTGGTTTGGTTGGCACGATATATCAGATCATACTGAAGGAGATACAAATGGAAGAAGTTTAGTAGTAAATGCAGATTTTACTGCAGGTGAGTTCTATAGAACGCCAATTAATGGACTTTGTGAAAATACATCCTATGAATTTTCATCTTGGATGATTAATTTGATGCCAACAAATCATCCCTTTTGTGGAACAGGAATCCCTATAAACGTAAAATTTGAAATTTGGGATATTACAGACACGAACTTGTTAGCTAGTGGAGATACAGGAAATATAAATAGTACATCTAGCCCTAATTGGCAGCAATATGCCTTAGTTTTCAGAACACTGCCTAGCCAAACTTCAGTTATTTTAAAAATGCTAAATAATGGTATTGGAGGTTGTGGTAATGATTTAGCCATAGACGACATAGCATTCAAATCTTGTGGAGATAATATTACGGTTACTGATACTGAAAACAATTCTGAAGTTTTTAATTGCGCTGGAAGCTCTTTGTTTTCAACAACCTTATCTGCAAATCCTGACTTTACAATTTTTTCAACTCATTTTTATCAATGGCAAGAAAGTATAGACGGCATAAATTGGACAGATATTATTGGAGAGACTAATCCTACTTACACAACACCTCCGCTAAATAATACTATGTATTACAGAGTAAAAGTAGCAGAAGATGTCATTAATATATCCAACGATTCCTGTAACACTATTTCAGATGTTTTTGAATTTGGTATTGTACCTATTCCCGATGCTCCAATTAGCAATGGAAACCTTTCCGTTTGTGAAAACTCAGACACTCCTATTTCAGTAACTGTACCCTCAGGCATCATTGTAAATTGGTACGATGCACCTAGTGGAGGAAATTTGTTATCTTCAAATGAAATCACATTTACCCCAATTACGTCTGGTATTTATTATGCAGAAAGTGAAACCATACAAGGTGGATGTCTTTCAATAAACAGAACTCCGATAAGTGTCAATTTTCTTGAAGTTCCAGAGTTTCAAGATGAAAGTCTATCTTATTGTGAAAACACTTCCATTGTGCTTCATGCAGATACTAATATCCCTTCTGCAACTTATCTTTGGAATACTGGAGCAACTACTGAAACTATAATAGTAAACACAGCTGACATATATACTGTTGAAATCACTAATGTAAATTGTACCGTAATTAAAACTATCAATTTAACGCAAATAGACAATCCTGTTATTGATACCATAACTTCAGATGGCAACTCTATTGTTATTACAACGATTAATGACGGTAATTTTGTATACTCTTTGGACGGAAATGTATATCAATCCAACACTATTCTTTCTAATTTATCAAGTGGTCAGTACACTCTTTACATAAAACAAGTGTCTTGCGATACTGTCATTACAGCACAATTTTTACATTTTTACATTCCAAAATTTTTCACACCTAATGGAGATGGTATAAATGATGAATTTAATTTAAGATCCATTGAATTATATGGTAGTTCTGAAGTTACAATTTTTAACCGATACGGAAAACTTCTAAAGAGTTCAATAAACACATCATTCTCATGGGATGGCACATTTAATAATAAAAAATTACCTACAGGTGGTTATTGGTATCGTATAATTATCGAAGGTCAAAAATTTGTTGGGCATTTTACTTTGAGGCGTTAACATACAGTACTCAATTTATAGATAGATACTTACAAAACTTAATTAAAATATGGCAGAATTAATAAACGTTTCAAGATTTGATACTAAGCGAGACTTTAATTATATTCAACTATTTACTTTAAAAACCAATAAGGGAATTACGACTCAAATCACAAACTATGGAGGAAGAATTGTAAATTTTTTTACGCCAGATAAAAATGGATATTTTTCACATATTGTTTTTGGTTACGATAATATTGACGATTATTTAAATAAAGAAGGCGTATTCTTTGGAGCCACCATAGGACGCTATGGAAATAGAATCGCAAACAGAAAATTTATGTAATAACTAGTTAATATTTACTTCATATATTTTTCCTGCCATCATATCAGGAACTAATAGTCTACCTTTATCTTCTTCTAAATAAAAATCTGCTGCAGATTTTAATCCATCAATTAAAACGGTAGATTTTTCAGTTTTACCATCAATTTTCCAAACTTTTCCTTCGGCCCAACTACTCACATAATAATTGCCTTTACTATCTTGTTCTACAGCGTCTGCACCTCTAAATACACCTTTTAGAGCAGAAAATTCGCCATTTCGTTTTACTAAAAAGTTGCCTAGAAAAAAAGAACCTACCATAATATCTCCTTTATTATCTACACCAACACCATTAGGATTTAGCATTAACGGTGAAGTATCTTGTGTTATAGTTATTTTTCCATTTAAATCAACATGGTAAATACGACCTAATGCCGGAATTTCTTTTGCTTCATCACTATCAAGAGGCCATAGATTGTTGTCTGAATCTCGCATGTATTGAGTCGCACCCATATCTACAACATAAATACCTTTTCCATCAGCATCTACCGCTACATCATTTAGATATAAAGCTTCTTCAGGAAAATCATCTTTATCAACAAAAACAATAGCATTTCCTTGTTTATCAACTTTCCAAACACGGTTTAAATCTGAGAAATATAAGTGATCATTTAAAAAAACAATCCCTTTAGGTTCATCAAAACCAGTAGCGAATGTTCTGACTCCTTTTGCTGAAATTTCAACTACTGTACCATCTCCAGTTTCTTTATTATTCATTACAGTTACGTAATAATTGTCATTAAAACCTTTGGTAATACTCTCTGGTTTTGTGCCAACTTCAATAGGAAATTCAATATTAGGTTCTGAATTACAACTTAAACATAAAACGATAGCAATTAATGATAGTATAGCTTTCATAATTATTTATTTATAAGGATTCAAAGTTTCAATTGAACCATCTGCTAGATGGGTGATTTCGGCAACTTTAACAGAACGTAAATGAGTCACACCTTTAGATAAACTTGAGTCATGATAAAATAAATACCATTTACCTTCAACCTCACAAACAGAATGATGAGACGTCCAACCTACAACTGGTTCTAAAATTCTCCCTGTATAGGTAAAAGGTCCATAAGGAGAATCGCCAATGGCATAACAGATAAAATGAGAATCGCCGGTAGAATAAGAGAAGTAATATTTACCATTGTATTTGTGCAACCAAGCTGCTTCAAAAAACCGTCTATCTATGTCTCCAGCTAATAGTAATTCGCCGTTTTCATTTACAATTTCAATTTCTTTCGGTTTTTCATCAAACTCTAATAAGTTATCCGTCATTTTTGCAATATAAGGCAACAACGCTGGTTCATTATCTTTTGGTATAAAAGCAGTTGGACTATTTGGCTCGTTTGCATTAAATTCGCCTGTTTGCCAACGTTGTAATTGTCCGCCCCAAAGACCACCAAAATACATATAGTAACTTCCATCATCATCTTTAAAAACAGCTGGATCTATAGAAAAACTACCTTTAATAGCTTCTGGTTGCGGTGTAAAAGGACCTGTTGGCGAGTCGCTAATAGCAACACCTATTCTAAAAATACCATCATATCCTTTTGCAGGAAAAAATAAATAAAACTTACCATTTTTTTCGTTGGCATCTGGTGCCCACATTTGTTGTTTTGCCCAAGGCACATCATCAACATGTAATGCTACGCCATGGTCTATGGCTTCGCTAGTGATACTATCCATAGAAATTACGTGGTAATCTTCCATTGCAAAATGGCTTCCTAAATCATCAAAAGCTTCACCAGCATCAACATCGTGAGAAGGATAAATATATATTTTTCCATTAAAAACGTGTGCAGATGGATCAGCTGTATAAATATGACTAACTAAAGGTTGTGAAATAGCTCGTTTATTTAAATCATTAAAATCAATATGACTAATATTATCTTCTGGCATACTATTATTTTTTATTAGTTATTTTAATTTGCTCTTCTTTCTTTTAATTCCGCTTCTAATTTAACTTCCATTTTTTTATCTATTTCATAGAAGAATAATAACCCTACTGCAATTAAAAATGGAATTGCTGGATAAATGCTTACAAGCATTTTTGTACCTAAAATTGCACTTTCCGCTTGTACTGTTTCGCTTTGTGGTACATAGTTGTAAAGTCCTAAAATCCAAGTTAATAATGCACTACCAATACTTAAACCACCTTTTAAACCCACCATCATGGCAGAAAAAATAATAGCAGTTGCTCTTCTGTTTGTTTTCCATTCAGAAAAATCTGCCACATCTGCAATCATTGCCCAAAGCAGTGGTATTGTAATTCCATAGAAAAAGCCATGTAGTATTTGCGATGCAAAGATAAGTTCAACAGACTTTGGTGAGAAGAAATAAAAGAAAATAATAAACAATGTTGATATAAATAAAAAGATTTTAAAAACATCTCTTTTACCATATTTATCAGCCAATCGTTTAGATAGACCAATCCCAACAATCATAAAAATAATACCGCCTGCATTAAACAATCCAAATCCTGCAGATACAGGATCTTCACCAAAGAAATTAACTCCTATACTAGATAAAAAATCTAAAATGGGGCTTATAAAGCTTATCAATCTATCTTCATCTACATAGTTCTTAAAATAATAGACATAAGACCCGCCTTTCATAGCAAGTGTAACAAAAACTAACGTTGTTACTGTTAAAATAATTACCCAAGGTTTATTTTTAAATAAATCTGCTAAATCTTCTTTTACACTCGATTTTTGTTCGGGCTTTGGTACAATACGTTCTCGCGTAGTAAAAAATGTTATCAGTAACATTACAGTACCAATAATAGCTAACCAAGTCATAACTATTTCTATCCCTACCGCTTTGTCGCCTTCTCCAACAGATTCAATAATAGGTAGCATAAATACTTGAACAAAAAATTGAGCAAACATTACTGCCACAAAACGATAAGCAGAAATGCTATTACGTTCTCCCATATCACCAGTAATAACACCGCTTAATGCAGAGTATGGTAAATTGTTTGCAGCATACAATAATAATAATAATGTATATGTTACTACCGCATAAATTACTTTGCCTTTATATTCAAAGTCTGGTGTACTAAATGCTAAAAGCGCTACAACACCAAGCGGTATTGCGGTCCATAAAATCCAAGGTCTAAACTTTCCCCATCTTGATGTAGTTCTGTCTGCAATAGCACCTATAATAGGGTTAAACCCGAAGGCTGCAACAAGACCTACAGTTAATATAATTGCTGATGCATGGTTTGCTTCTAGCCCATATATATCAGTATAAAAGAATGCCAAATACGTTACCAACGTTTGAAAAACTAAATTTGCAGCTAAATCTCCAAGAGCATAACCAACTTTTTCTTTTACAGATAATTTTTGTGATATTTTCATAATTTAAAAAGTTATCTTTATTTTTTTATAGAAATTATATTTTGATATACATCTTTTGGTTGGTTGTTTCTATCAAACAATAAAGGATAATTTGTTCTTCCTTTTATTGGCCAATTGTTCAACCAAGAATTACCATCATTTACACCCCAAAAAGTAACTCTTTCAATTTTATCTTTATGTTTTAAAAACAGATTAAAAATAGCCTCATAACGTGTTGCAATTTTTTGTTTTGCTTCCTCTGTTAATCCATCTTTATAAGGGTTAAATTTAGGATCATTTTCGTAACGATCGTAATTCTGTTCTACAGCTGAACCATCTAATTCCCAAGGATTAGGTAAAGCAGTTACATCTAATTCTGTAAAAGAAATTTTTACACCTAAACTTGAATATGCCAAAATACTATTCTCAATATCTTCTATACTTGGTCCTTCTACACTCCAATGCGCTTGCATACCAACTCCATCTATTTTTATTCCTTTTTCTTGTAGATTTTTTACAATTCTAATGACTCCTTTTCTTTTTTCTGGCTTCCAAAGATTGTAATCGTTATACACTAATTTTGCATCTGGAGCAGCTTCAGAAGCTGTTTTAAATGCCAATTCTAAATAACTTTCACCTTTAAAAACATTATAAAAGTGAGAAGTTCTTGGAGAGCCATCTTCGTTTAAAGCCTCATTTACAACATCCCAAGTATCAATTTTCCCTTTATATCTTCCTGCAATGGTATTAATATGTTTTTTTATGTGATTTTCTAACTCTTCTTTGTTTGTAATTTTACTTACATAAGGTGCTAATTGGCTATGCCACAACAACGTATGACCAACAATATTTAAATTATTTTTTTGACCAAAAGCAACATACGCATCAGCAATATCAAAGAAATATTCATTTTCCTTCGGATGAATTCCCTCCCATTTCATATCATTTTCTGGTGTGATGGAGTTAAATTCTCTGTTTATTAAGGCGGCACCAATAGAGTCTGTTTCTTTTATATGTCCTGTATTAATTGCTGTACCTATTAAAAAATCGCCTTTAAAAGCACTTTTTAATGATACTTTAATTTCTTCTTTCTCTTGTGCAACCTCTTTTTTTGCTTCTTTACAGCTTAAAAAACAAACTGATGCGCAAATTAAAACTGATTTTATTTGTTTGATCATAATTCTTATTTATATACTTCTATTGATGTTAGTTCTGGATTTCCACCTTGTTTTCCGCTACCTGCGGCTATGTAAATTTTATTATTTAAAACAGTTGCATTTGTGCCATGTCTTCCTGTATTTAAAGAAGGTTTTTGAGACCATGTTTTGGTGTTTATATTAAAACTATACATTGTTTTGTTAGTTTCTATATTTCCGGTTTCACCACCAAAATAATAAAGTTCACCCTTTAATATAACCGCGCCACCACCTGCGGCAGGATTGGGCAATTTTGCTTTAAAACTGTTCCATTTTTCTGTTTTGAAATCGAAATAATCTACGGCATCTGATGTTGTTTTAAAAAACGCTTGAAAATTATTTGGTTCATGATAATCAGACGAACGTCCACCTAAAGAAATTAGTTTGTCATCTAAAACTACACTTGTACAATGATCTCTTTTTCTTGGTGAGTTTGGTAATGTTTGCCACGTATTATTTATTGGGTCATAAACATCAAATAAAGATGTAGTTCCACTTGTGTGCCCATTTTTGATTCCGTTTACAATATAAATTTTATCATTATAAATAGTTACACCTGCTGCACCTCTCCTTCTATCTTCAGGGATTTCTAAAATAGTTTCCCAAATATCATTTTCTGTATTGAATTTATAAATGTATTGTAAAGGTTGCTCAATAGGATATTCTCCCGTAAAACCAGAAACAATATAAATAGCATCACCAAAAGAAACAGGTGTTATATGATTCATTTCTAAAGGAAGATGGTTTAATGGAGACCAAGTTTCTGAATCAACATTAAACTTCTCAACAGGTTTATCTCCTCTGCCACCAATTAAATACAAGGCATTTTTATGAGCTACAAAGCCACATTCGTGTCTTGCTGTACAAGTTCCACTTGTGTTTATGATTTCCCATTTAGGGTTGCTATTGCAACTATATAGAGAAATAATAAGTAATAATATAAAAGTGTGTTTCAAATAAATAATTTATCAATCTTAAAATTACCTATAATTCGCATAAAGACTTAAAACAAATACTGCTTTGAATAAAACAATTGTTGCATTAATATTGTTATAGTGAATGAAAAAATTACATAAACTAATCTTTTCTAGATTTTATATCAAATCTATATATAGTTGTTGATGTATATTCTTCTTCTGGGAGTAATAAAACTGAGGGAAAACTTCTTTGATTTGGGCTATTAGGGAAGTGTTGTGTCTCTAGGCAGAATGCCGCTCTTTTCTGATATACAATATCCTGTTTTCCAGTTAAATTATGAAGATGATTTCCAGAATAAAACTGCATTCCAGGCTCTGTTGTGTAAATTTCCATACACCTTTCAGAAATTTTGTCAATAACGATAGCAGCAAAACCATAATTTACGTCATTTAAAACATAATTATGGTCATAACCTGAACCGATTTCTAATTGTTTGTCATTTTTAAAAAGGTCTTCCGAAATGGTTTTAGGTTTTCTAAAATCGAAAGGAGTATTCTCAACCTCTTGAAATTTACCAGTTGGAATCATCTTTTTATTTATTGGTAGAAACCTATCCGCATTTATTTGTAAGACATGGTTTTCTATCGAATGTGTAAAATTTCCAGATAGATTAAAGTAGGAATGATTTGTTAAATTAATAATAGTTATAGCATCAGAAGTTGCAAAATAATCTATTTCAAATTCATTATTATCTGTTAAAGTATAGATGACTTTCACTTCTAAATTACCAGGGAAACCTTGATCTAAATGTTTGGAAGTATGAGTTAGTTCTAAACAAGATTCTGATACTTGTTCTGTATTCCATACAATTGTATGAAATCCCTTATTACCTCCATGTAGTTGATTCTTTCCTTCATTATTTTCCAATAAGTATTCTTTATCATCTATTGTAAATTTGCTATTTTCAATTCTGTTTCCATATCTCCCAATAATAGCACCAAAAAAATGATCTGGTTTTTCTAAATACTCTTTTGCAGTACTGTATCCTAAAACAATATCTTTAAAAATACCCTCTTTATCAGGTACAAATAAGTTTACAATTCTACCTCCGTAATTTGTTATTTGAGATACAATTCCGTTTTTATTTTTTAGGGTAAATAACTTAATTGATTCGTTATTTAAAGTAAATTTAAAATTTTCAGGCGAGATTAATTCCATAAATCTATTTTTCAATTTTATTGATTCTAAATTGCCGAAAGTAATCTTTTTGTTGTACCACTTCTAAAATCGCTTTTCTAGCTAATTTAGGTTGCAAATCTCTATTATATAAAAGAGGATAATTAGTCCTGTTTGGTATTGGGTAGCCATTTTTCCATGACATGCCATCATGCACACCCCAAAAAGTTACTCTGTCTATTTTATCTTTATTTTTTGAGAAAATCTCAAATATTTCTTTGTACCTATTTGCCAATTTTTTTTCCACATCTTCTGGCAAACCGTTTTTATAAGGGTCAAAAAAGGTTTCAAATTCTTCTAATTGAAATTGAGACTCCATCATACTTGTACCAATTACTTGGCCTTCTTTTGTTAAAGGTAGCACATCAATATCTAACTCTGTAATCATTACTTTTATCCCAAGAGAAGCATACGCATCTATAGCCTGCTGAATGTATTCGTTTTTAGGAAAGTTTAAACCCCAATGTGCCTGAATACCAATTCCATCAATACGAATACCTTCTTTTTGAAGCATTTTTACCATTCGTACAATTCCTTCTCTTTTTTCTGGTCTCCAAGCATTAAAATCATTGTAATATAATTCTGTATCAGGAGCATATTCACTTGCATATTTAAACGCTAGTTTAACCATTTCATCACCATCACCAATACTATTTACCCAAGTTGTTGGTCTGTATAAACCATCATTATCTATAACTTCATTAACAACATCCCAAGCCTGAACTTTTCCTGCATATCTCCCTGCAACTGCTTTAATGTAAGATCGCATTTGTTCTTTTTGTTCTTCTGGATTATTAGGCTTTCCTTTTTTATTGGTAAAAAACCAAGCTGGTGTTTGGTTGTGCCATACTAATGTGTGACCAACAATAAACATATTATTTTCTTTTCCAAAAGCAACAAACTCATCAGCATCTTTAAAATTATAAACTCCAGGAGTTGGGTTTATAGATTCTGCTTTCATACAATTTTCTGGTGTAATTGTATTAAATTCCTTTTCTACAATTTTAGTCAAAGTTTCGTCTTTGCCAGAAACAATATTCAGGTTAATTGCACTACCTAATAAAAATTGTTTTTCAAAGGCAATTTTTAAGGCAACATCTTCATTTTTTTTAGTTATGGATGCATCAGTCTTTGGTTTTTTATCTGTACAAGCAGAAATTACAAACATGAAAACAAAAATGAGTTGAAAGGTAAGTTTTGTCTTTTTCATAAAATTTAGATTCCTTATTTTATTAATTTGCATATCGAACGCCTTGAACATTCATCTGTAAAGTATAAACTGAATTTAAAGCAGTTATAAAAAGTGTGTCAAAGTTCTTTCCTCCAAATGTAACGTTGGCTGTCCAACCTTTTGGGACTGAAATTTGTTCAATTTTTTGACCATCTGCATTAAAAACAGTAACACCATCTGTACCTGTTAAGTAAATATTTCCTTTATTATCTATAGTCATTCCATCAGAACCCATAGTTGTAAATAATTTTCTATTGGTTAAATTTCCGTTTTCTTGAACATCAAAAACAAAGGTTTTAGTGTCTGCTTGGTCTGCTACATACAATTTTTTTCCATCAACAGAACCAATTATACCATTTGGTTGCACGTAGTTATCATTTGATACAACAATTGGTTTATCTGCATTTGGAGGTAAATAATAAACGCTGTTTTCTTTTTGCTGTGGCTTTTTATGAGACCACCAATCACGTTGATAATAAGGATCTGTAAAATAAATTCCTCCTTTAGTATCAACCCAAAGATCATTTGGACCATTTAATTTTTCTCCTTCAAAATTGCTTACAAGCACCGTTTGTTTTTTGTCTGAATTGATACGCCACAATTCGTTTTTTTCATCAGCTGCAGATAGTAAATTGCCATTATTATCAAAATAAAGTCCGTTTGAACGACCAGAAGGTTTCATATAATCTGAAACTGTGTTGTTAGTAGCATTCCATTTTAAAATTCGATCATTTGGCTGATCTGTAAAATAGACATTCCCTTCTTTGTCTGCTGCTGGTCCCTCTGTAAATTCAAAAGTATCAGAAACTAAAATTAATTTTGCACCTGCTGCAATTATTTTTAAAGTATCATTATTTTTTATTGTAGTTATATTGTTACTAGCTCCTTTATCCGATTGAACACTTTTGCTTATTTTATTATTTTGACATTTAACATTCAACATAAAAAATAAACTTAATAAGAGTAATTTTACTATAGATTTTAGTCTAATTTTCATAATAAGAAACTTTGAGTATTTAATTTTTTTCAAAAACCTTAATATAATCCACAATTAAATAATCTGAGTATTCTGAAGCAACTGGTGCTACTGGTAAATTACCTCCAACAGATAAATTTAATATTAAAAAGAATTCATCATTAAAAGGGTAAGGTTGCCCATTTGTATTGCTTGGTGTAAATGTTTTGTATTCATTATTATTGATG